>Ga0164241_10000081_pt1 | contig 229433 bp, 206 predicted proteins | sample OricomyardsoilBY_FD_108780 | JGI IMG/M metagenome (GOLD analysis project Ga0164241, IMG submission 108780) | Backyard soil microbial communities from Emeryville, California, USA - Original compost - Back yard soil (BY) | ecosystem: Environmental > Terrestrial > Soil > Unclassified | place... | reverse complement strand
TCTGGCGTAGGTACAGCTCGCGCACGGTGTTTACTTGGTTGTCGGGCTGGTTTGCGTAAATCTCCGCGCGAGCCTCGATGACGAACGCGCCGGGCCGCGGCGGCGGCAGGCTGGCGGCCTCAGCGCGTGGCAGCTCGTAGTCCTCCCCACCGTCGAGCACGAAGCGGTCGTGAAAATACGCTTCCATCTCGGCTACGATGGGACCTTCGAAGCGTGTCCAGCTGTCGTGCCACTTCCACCACGGCTCCGGCAAGCCTGCCTGCAGACGCTGCTCACCTTCCTGGCGCGCATCGATAGTGGCATCGAACGGCACGTGATACAGGTACTGCGCTCCAATGTTGGCACCGCCGCAGTAAGCAATGTGGTCGTCGATGAGCACCAGCTTGCGATGGTCGATATGAAGCTCGTCGATGGCAATCGTATCCCTGATTTGGGCCGCGACCGAGACGAGGCGCGGGTCCGCGGCGTCGACGACCTTGTCGTAGTCGATATCGGTATTGATCACCTCCACGCCCGCGTCGGTCAGCCGCTGGCACATCGGCTTCACGTCGAGCGGATCGTGGGTGACGGACGGGTCGTGCGCCATCATCTCTTTCTCACCCGTCGAGAAAGGGTCACCCATGCCCGTCTTGTCCACGTTCAACAGGACGCGACAAGCCACGCCCTCTTTGGCCTTGGCGAGCAGTAGCTCGGTCAGCTCTTCGCCGATCGGATCTCTGAACCACAGAAACACGCTGACGTGCAGCGAGCGGCGGGCGCCTCGTAGGTCGCTCAATAGAGCCGGCAGGATCTCGTGCCCGTCGACGAGCAGCTCGGCGGTGTTGCGGGCGGGTGCTGGGCTCATGGCTTCCGCAGTAAACCACGCAAGCCCCCCAGCACCACCTGACCACGCAGCCACGGCGCCGCGAGGATGCTCTTGGCCAGACCCAACGCCAGCTCCAGCGGGCTCGCGCCGCTCGCCTCGATCGCCACTCGCGTGTCACTGGCCGCATCTTCCATCGCGCCGCGCGCCACCGTGCGGCTGCCATCGGACCGAATTTCGACGATCAAACGCGCCACCACCGGCAGCTCTTCGTGCTTTGCCGGTAGGTCCGAGCCCGGCGTCGTGGTCACGCCCGTGGCGGTTTTGTTCGCTGGAGGCTCAGCCATGTCGCTCTAACCCCGCATAGTGCACCTTTCGTGCCCTACGCGTCAGGCCCTGCGCGGCCTGCGGCTCGAGGGAGGCGTGCCCTCGCCATGGCTCGGCCCCAAGCCCACGCGCGCTCGACGGGGAACAACGACGCGTAGGCGACGCCACAGAGCTGATACGGAAAAGCAATGCTCATCATCAGCAGCACGGACACGTGAAACCCCCACGCCAACACGGCCCAAGCCGCCGCGATTCGCGGCCGCACCAGCGCCAGCGGCGCTCCGAGCTCGACCACCAACGTCGCCAAAGCTAGCGCTCGAAACACTCCGTGGTGGCGCACCAGCCAGGGCCCCAGGGGCGAAACCCGCGTTCCTAGCTCGATTTTCCGTAAATTGTCGTAAGCAATTTGCGCGCGCAGCAGCTCGCCGTCGAACCACGTGCTGCCCGCCAATTTCAGCTTGGCCACGCCCGCCAGCGCATACGTCACCACGGTCACCACCGACATGGCGCGAAGCGCCCAGCCGTAGCGGGCGTCGGGCTCGTGCGGCAACGCGCTGCCCTGCTGGAGCCTTCGGCGCGCATCCAGGCTCCAGACATCGGCCGCCGGACTGAGCGCGAGCAGCAGCACGTGCAGCGTCAGTAGGTTGTCGGTGTGGAAAATCATCCCCCACGATGAGCGGTACGTCGTGACCCACAGCAAAGACAGCGCGAACAGCGGCGCACTGTAGGTGAAGGCCAACCCCAGCGTGAACAGCAACCCCGTTGCCACCACCAGCACCACGCTCGCCACCACCAGCCAGGGCGGCAGGGGCGCGGACAGCCAGCTCGTTAGCCCTACGGGCACCAGCTGCCGCGGCGAGAAGTCGATGGCGCTGAGTAAATCTCGCGTGCTGGCCAACAGGTAGATCGACGCAAAGGCGCCCACCAGCACGCGCGTGAGCGCGAGTCGCTCGGCCGGCGCGGACCAATCCCAGAATCGCGCCGTGCGCTTCATTCGGCCTTGACCGGGCAGCTCATGAGCCGCTGGGCGTGCTCGGGCTCCGGCGCGCCCTCGAAATACGTGAGCGGGTCGAAGCGAGCGCGAACGATGCGCACGCGCTTCACTCGTGACAGGTCTCTCTCGCGCGCTACGCGGGCGGCAATGCTGGTACACAGCGCCTTGAGCGCGCCTCGACCGTCTTTGCCGGCCTGGCGCAGCGTGCGCATGGCCTGCATGGGTTGCTCGTTGGCCACCATCTCGGGGGGAAGGCGCAGCACCTCGCGCGACGCCGTGACCCCGAGCGCCACGGTGAGCTCCGGCTTGTCCAGAACGCGCGCGAACATTGGATACGTGGAGAACGGGTAGGAGTCTTCGCGCGCAGAGCGGAGCAGTGGCAAAGCCGTCGCCACGATGATGAACAGAGCGAGCAGGGGCTTCCAAAAGCCAGGCACCGAGCGAGCATAGTCGAAGAGGGGGGCCGCTTTCCCGCTCTGGCCGCGGCGTCAGCGCTACAGGTCGAACCTACCCGAGGCTTCGGGTTGGTAGACGATGCGCTGGACTCGAAGGCGCCTGGCCCCGCGGGGGGTTTGCCACGCGACGTTGGCCCCCTCGCAGCAGCCAATGAGAGCAGTGCCCAGAGGTGCCAACACCGAGATGCGTCCGGCTTCGATGCCAGCGAGGGAGGGGAAGACGAGGGTCAAGGAACGGCGCTCGTCGGTCTCGAGATCCAGCACCTCGACCTCCGAGTTCATCGTCACGACGCTGGCGGGGATTTGCTCGGGGCTCACCACCACCGCGTGCGCGAGCTCGCGCTCGAGCACGCTCAGCGTGGGAGGCGGTTTCACCTGATGGCGAATACGCTCGAACAAGGCGTCGAGGCGTCGCACATCGAACTCGGTCATGGTGCGTGGATTGCTGGCTAGCATGGGGGCATTTCTCTCGGCTGGGGGGCGCAACCCGGGGGGCGCGCGCGACTTCGCCGTCGCGGGCCGCTCGTTGCGGGCCTGTCGACGGAATCTCGGGCAACACGGCACCATGCCGTGTGCGGTCGTGGCTACGGAGCGGCGTCCCAAATGGGGGGCGCGCCGCTCCTTACGAGCGTGCGGCAGTTCTCATGGACAACAGCCGGAGATTGGCGCTGTAGCCGCAAAAGCGGCGCGCCTCTCTCGAGCTGAAGAACACGGAATCAGCCATGCCTAGTCGTCATAGTACCTGGCAGCGCGATCCGCCAGGGGCGGGGCGCACTCGGCGGCCATAGCGCGGCCCGAGAGCCACAAAAAAACATGGGCCGCGCAGGTGCGCGGCCCATGTGCCCCTCAGACGATGGTGCGACTCAACCCAGGATTTCGGGGACCGTCTTGCTGGTTTTGTCCCAGCTGCCCCAGCTGGTCACGTTCATGCCCAGCGCCTGCTGCATGGTGAGCACCAGCTCGGTCACCTTGCGGCCGGGAATGCGCACGTGGCGGTTGCCAGGCACCTTTCCGCCGGCGTGGCCCATCAGCACCATGTGGAAGTTCGTCATCACGTGATCGTGGGGCTCGGCCACGTCGCTCACGCCGTAGATCAGCGTTTGATCGAGCACGCTGCCGGCGCCCATGGGCGTCGCCTTCATGACCTTCGCCAGATCGGCGTACTGGCTCATGATGTACTTTTCGATGTTCCGCGGCTCTTGCCCATCGTTGCCGTGCGTGTAGGCGTGATGGTTGCCGTTCAGATTGATGATCGGGTACGTGCTATCGCTGCGCGGACCCGACCAGAGGTGCGAGTACACGCGCGTCAGGTTGCAGGCGAGCCCGGCAACGATGAGCCGGTTGATCACCTTGCTCTTGGCCGTCATGTCGGCGAGCGTGGTGGGCGGTGCGTCGGGCACCTTACACGCAGGGGCGACGGAGCCGCCGCCACCGCTGCCACCCGTGCTGCCGCTTCCGCCGACGGCGCTGACCGTCGGAATCTGCAGCTCCAGCTGGCGGATGCCCTCCAAATGAGACTCGACGCGCTGCGAGTCTTCCGCGCCCAGCGTTGCCTGCAGGCGCTTGGCGTCTTCCAACACCGCGTCCAGCACGCTGCGACGCGTTTGGAACGAAATGTCCGAGGGGACGCCGGTCGAGCCGCCGCCGCTGCCACCTCCGCCCGCCGGCGGAATTGGGGCTTCTCCACCCGAGAACAAGGTGTTGAAGATCAGCTGCGGGTCACGCTTGGGCGGCAGAAAGTCGTTCGGGCCGCGGTGGGCCAGGTTGCTGCCGACGGTGCCCATGGCCACGTCGCCCGTGAACGGAATCATGCCCGTCTCGAGCGACTTGAGGATCGGACCCTTGTAGTTGGAGTCGGCCTTGCGCTTGGCCATCTCTTCGGCCTCGAACGCGTCAGCCACGGTCTGATCGATGGTGCGCTGGTACTGCGTCTGAGAAGACGTCTCGAACGCCTTGCCACCCTTGTCGATGTCCGCGGTGAAGCTGCGCTCGTTGCCGTCGCCGCCCGCGAGCACGTAGGCAACGCCCCAGCCGTGGCCCTTGAACTTGGCGTCGAGCATGTCCAGCCCGGTCACCAGCGTCATCGCGTCCTTGACCTCGGCGAAATCTTGAAGATTCGTCGATAGCTGCCAAGCGTCTCCGCTGCCGGTCGCCTTGGGAGTCCACACGTCCGTGTGGATACCGTTGCCCCAGAACCAGACTCCGAAGGACAGCGGCAGCGGATCGCCTGCGGCGAACGCCGTGCCGTTGTTGTTGCACATGGCGTTGAGCACCGGCATCCAGATGGCGACACCGATGCCGCCGAGCGCGCCGCGGAGTGCAAACCGCCGAGAGACCTTCAGTTTATTTAGCAGCTCCATAATTACTGTTTCCCCGCTGTTACAGGCGCCGCGGGTGCGGAACGGAACGCATCGCTAACAATGAACTCGGCGACCAAATCGCGCCAGACGTACCCTTTCGCGGTCAGCGTCTCTCCCAACGCATCGATTTGCGCGGCGTCGGCTGCAGCATCGGTGCGGCCGTTGGCTGCGCGGTAGAAGTTGCTCATCATGCAGCGCATGGCGCTGGCACTTTGACGGAACGCGGCGCCCATCTGCGCGCCGCCGTCGAACGCCACGCCGTCAATCGTTCCGGTGGCGTCGATGGTGAGACCATTCTCGGTAGCGCGATACTGACCGATGGAGTCTAGGTGCTCGAGCCCGAAGCCCAGCGGATCGAACAGGGAGTGGCACCCTTTGCACGAGTCGTCGGTGCGGTGAGCATCCAGCTTTTGACGCGCCGTCTTGGTCGGATCCTCGGCCAGCTTGGTGATCACGCCGTCTGGAGGCGGAGGCGGGGTGAGACACAAGAACGTGTCCGAGATGAACACGCCGCGGCGAGTGGGGGAGGTGTGGTCGGGTTGCGAGTGACCGGCGAGCACCGCCGCCTGACCCAAGATGCCCGAGCGCCCGGAATCGGCAGCGAGCTTGATCTGCGCGAAGCCCGAAGCAGGGGGCGAGACGCCGTAAATCGGCGCCAAGGTGGCGTCCACGAACGTCTGATCGCTATCGAAGAACGAGCGGACGTCGGCGCCCGGCGCGAGCACGATGTTCTTGATGAACAGCTGCGTTGCTTGAAGCATCGACGTCTGCATCGCGGCGTTGAAGCTCGGGAACATGGCCGGGCTCTTCTCGACCACCGAAACGAGTCGCGTCTGCGCGAACTCGTCGAAGAAGCTCGCCATGCGGTCGACGGCGCTCGCGTCGTTCAGCAGGGGAGCCGCAGCGGCCTTCACACCCTCTGGGGTGTCGAGGTCGCCCTTGGCGGCTGCCGCCAGCAACGCGTCGCTCGGCGTCGTACCGGTGAGCAGGTACGCCAAGCGCGTCGCCATCGAAGGGCCGTCGTACTTGAGGCGACCGCTGTTCTCGTCGAGCTTGTTCGTTTCGATGCGATACAGGAAGTACGGGGATTGGAGCAACCCGGAGGTGACCGCGGCCATGGCCTGGCCGGGGCTGGACCCTGCTAGCTGCGCCACGCTCTTACCCACCTCGAGCCATTGTTGAACCTCGGCGTCGGTCAGGTCGCGGCGGAAGGCGCGCTTACCGAACGTCTGGATGAACGTGGTCACGCAGGCGTCGCTCAGATCTGCTTTGGGCTGACAGCCAACGAGCTTTTGCCAGCGCGCCGAGTCGGCGAAAACCTCCGCCGTGGCCGCGCGACTTGCGGTCTCATAAAGTTTTACGGATGGCGCATTGATGGCCACCTGCGCGCCGCCGATGGCCGTGAAGCCGGCCGTGAACAAATCGTCAGGCAGGACGAGCTGGGCGCTGATGGCCCCCAGCAGCGAGGTCAACGAGTTCTTGTACTCGGCCTGGGTCAGCACCCGGAGCTTCGGCCCGCCCTTGCTCAGGTCCACGGGTGCTGGCGTGCCGCCGGTGCCGGTGGGCATGCCGCCGGTGCTCGAGGCACCGCCGGCGGGCTGCGAAGGGCTACCCGCCGTAGGGCCTCCCGGCGTGATCGGGTTGTTGCCGGTCTCACCCGTGCAAGCAACCGAGCTCAGCCCAATTAATCCTAGGACTGCAAAAGTCCGTTGCCGTCGGAATACACCAGTGACGACCTTCATATCTACAGGCAATGCGCTCACCTACCTCGATCTGTCAGTAAATCGACGAGAGTCAACGTGAAGTACACGATTCGCGTGCGCGAGCCAGATAGGCCGACGTCGGGTTCAGTTTTTCCATGCGGTTCAGCTCGGCCTGAGCCTCTTGCACACGGCCGAGCGCGCAAAGCGTTCGCGCACGCGTGGCCACCCGCTCTTCGGTCAGCACGCCGCGTGGAAAGCGCCGCGCGTGCTCGGACAAGGCGGCCAACGCTGCCTGCGGCCGCCCGCTCGAAAGCGCGGTTTGGGCTTGCGACAACAAGGCCACTTCTCGTCGAATTTCCTTGTCGCGCGTCGTCTCGACGGCTGGCGAGGAGAGCCGCTCGGACGGCGCAGCCGCGGGGGCTGGCGAATCAGGGAGAACCGGCGCGGCGGGTGCGGCCGGCAAAGCCGAGACCCCCGCCGCAGCAGACACGAGGGTGGCCGCGGGACGAATGGCGGTCAGCCTCGCGGGCGCCTCCGCCGGTGACGATGCCATGACGTGCCAGCCGACGGCTCCGACCGTTGCGACCGGTAAGGCAACAGCTAGCCAACGAGCGGCCTGCGTCAGGTTGAAAATTCCCCAGGCTCGCTGGGCGCCGGTCGCCGCCGCGAGCCCGGCCGTCAAAGTCGCGGCTCCAGTGATGGCAACCATCAGCCGTGCTCGCTCGGCTTCGGTGGGTCGAAAGGCCTCCCGACCGGCGTACACGAGCTGGCTTGCCTCGCGACTCAACTCGTTCATGGCACGTTCCTCCGTTCACTTGATTTTCGGTGGCGTTGGACGGCCAGCTCGAATTCTTCTCGGGCTACTCGCAAGCGCGAATAGACAGTGTTCATTGGCACTCCGATGGTCTCGGAGATCTCTCGGCCGCTCATTTCCAAAATCTCCGCCAGCACGAAAACTTCTCGCTTGCGTTCGTCGAGCCCTTCCAGCAGGGCCGCCAAAGTCCGGACTTGGACCTGTTGCTCGGCCGCAGCCAGCGGTGATTGGCCGGGGGACCCAAGGGCGTCGATGTCCTGCGGGGTCAGCGAATCGTGCCGCCGCCGGCGCCGCCGCCGGTGCGTGCTCACCACCCGGCGGGTGATGCTGTAAATCCAAGTGCGGGCTAGAGCGCCGTCTCTCAGCTCGGCATGGCGGCGTTGCACGACCAGGAACACGTCCTGCACGACGTCATCTATTTCGTCGGTGGTGGAGCCGAACGCCCGCGCGCACTTCCAGACGAACGGCAGGTAGCGCTCGCAAAGCTCCTGAAAGGACGGGACGGGAACTGCCGGCTCACCGCCCGTAAGGGCGGGCGCAGCATGGTCTGCTGCTTCTGCGGGCCAGGTTCCCATCAGAATGGGAGTGCGGACAGCCGCCGAATTCTGTCAGAAAATCCACTCGCAGCCCAAATCTACCCGTGGGGCTGCAAAAGCCGGCTCGTGAACGAGGCCCAGCTGATCGATCACGAAGCGGGGCCGAACCGGAGAAACCAAGACGGCAGCCTCGGCAAAAAAGCGCAGCGGCGCGAAGCCGGGCGTCGGCACCGACACGAAGATGGCGGCGGAGCCGGAGCCCCACGCGGCGCTGCTGGAGCTGGCGGCAAAGACCTCGGAGCCGATGCCGTCGCCGGTGAGGCGTTGAATGGCTCCGCCCAGGCAGGGCCCCAGCTCCACTCCGCTCAGCGCCGGGACCACGCACAGCTCGGCCCGCGCGGACTGCAGTGAAAAATGCGTAGCGAATCCAGCCACTTCATTCTTTTGCGGGGCCCACAGCTCGCCTCGCGCCACGACCCGCACGGCTCTCCAGCGGGCCCCGAAGGCCGCGCCCAACCCGAGCCCGGCAGAAGGAAGCGAGCCCCACCCAGCCAGGCCGATGGGGGCGTCGATCAAGAAGTGCAGCCGAGCCGATGAGCCTTCGGCCTGCGCGCCCTCGGCCTTCTTGGCGGGTTCAGGAGGCGGGGGAGGAGGGGCAGGCTCGAGGTGCGGCGGCTCGGGGCTCGTGGCCGTGGGCGCCGGATCTGACGCGGGGTCCGTCGCAGCGCTGCTCGGAGCAGAGCGCGCCAGTAGGGCCAGGGCAATGGCTGCTGCGCCCGCCAGCTCGTCGCAGGTACGCGCTTCGATCACGCGTGAGCTGGGGGCATCTGCGACGCCCATGTTGAGCAGCAGGCGAAAGCCATTGTCTACGCGCTCGACCTGGCCCGAAGCGCGAACGTCTGCGACGCGGCTCGCGCTCTCTGCGCCGCCGAGCAGGGCGTTCACCCGCGCTTGGATGCTCTCGACGGTGGGGCAGCCAGGCGGCGCGTTCCAAGTCAGGGCCAAGCGCGCGGTCGGCTGGGCGGCGGAGGGCGATGCCCAGCCCAGCGCCAAAAGGCCGATCAAGATGCCAACGGCGTTCATGGTCTGGAGCTGCTCAGCGCGTCGCGAGGTGCGAACCCGAGCAAGATGAACGAAATCGCAGAGCCAAGAAAGCAAAAGCGAGGCCCCCGCGTCAATTCTTCGCCCTGAAGGTCCGATTGACTCGCGGCCGAGAACGGAGCAAATCTCCGGACGTTGGGCACCCGGGCGGCCATTGCGATCTTGCTCTTCGTTGCGGCGGGCTGTGCCTCGCGCGACGAGTCGCTGGGGTGCGCGGAGCTGGTCGTGACGTGCCCCCAAGGCTCGGCCAAGCAACGGTGGTGGCTGTCCAAGGAGCCCACCTCGTACACCGATCTTCGGGTTCAGGGCAGCGAGTGCGGCTCTTGGTTGGCCTTCATAAAAAACGAAGCAACGGCGCGCTTCGACAACATCGATCTGGGCACCCTCGAAGGCGAGATGAGGCTGCGCGTGGTGGTAGCGGCCAACGACGCGAGCACGCCCGGTGGCACGCTATCGCTGTTCGCCGATGACGAGATGACCGAGCCGGTGACGAGCTGCGCCATCACTCGGACGGGGGGCTGGTTCAACTGGCTCGTGGTCGATTGCGGCGCCATTGCCCTGGGTGGCGTGCACGATTTGACCTTCAAGTTTTACGGCACCACTCAATACGTCTTCAACTTTGCAGCCTTTGGTGTGGTGCGCTCGGGCTCGCCCGACTGCTCCGTTACCGGCCCCAAAATGCTCGACGAGTGAGGCGCGCTGGCCGAGCTCAAGCACATCACCCCGCTCGAGCTCGACGCCGTCACCGAGGGCCCAGGTGCCGAGCTGCGCGTGCTCTACCTGTGGGGGCCCGATTGTCCGAACTGCGTGCTCTTCAAACGGCAGTTGCCGGCCGTGCTGGAGTTGCTCCAAGGCGTGCCGTTCCGGTTGTACGCGCTGGACGTTTACGAGCACCCGGAGGTGGCGACGCGCTTCGGCGTGCACGGCATCCCGCATTTTTTGCTGTTCAAGGCGGGAAAGAAGCTCGGAAAAATGAGCGAGTTTCGCGGCAACAAGTTCTGGGCGGACGTCATTCGTGAGCACGCGTAGGGCCCGCTTGCGGCCCCGGCTGCGCGCGGCACACTGGGGCTGAAAGCGGGGCACAACCATGTCGTTCAAAGCTCGCTCGGGTCCGTGGCTCCTCTTCGTCTGCTCCGCGGCCATTGCTTGCAGCGAAAATTCAGCGGGCGGTAAGTCGAACGCGGCCGCCGGCGCGAGCTCAGGGGGCGCCAAGTCGGATGCGGGCTCGTCGCCGACCACCCACGGTGGAAAGAATTCGAGCGGCGGCAGCAGCGCGGGAACCGCGGCTCTAGCCGGCAAGGGCACTGGGGGCGCGCCCGCTAGCATGGCCGACGGCGGCGCTGCTGGCGCTGCTGGCGCTGGCGGCGCGTTGGACGAAGCTCCGGAGCCTAGCGATGGTTGCGGCGGTCCGAGCAAACCCGCAACCGGCAAGCAAACCGTCGACGTGAACGGCACCAAGCGCAGCTACTACCTCATCGCGGCCGAGGTAGCAGAGGCTGTTCCCCTTTACATCGGCTTTCACGGCTACGGCGGCAACGGCGAGGCCGATCAGCACACCTTCAATCTGCAGTCCCACGCCGACGGCAAGGGCGTCTTCATGTTTCCGGATGGGGTAGTCCAAAGCTGGTGGCAAGACGCGCTCGGTTGGGACAACCGCAACAACGACAACCCCGACATGGATTTCGTGAAGAAGTTGATCGAAGAGGCCAAGGCCAAGCACTGCATCGATACCTCGCGCATCTTCGTGATGGGGTTCAGCTGGGGTGGCTGGATGGCCACGCAAGTTGGCTGCGCTCTCGGTGACCAACTGCGCGCGTTCGCATCGGTCGCCGGCGGTGGTCCGATGAACAACGTCGGCTGCAAGCCAACCAGCACGCTTATCATGCACGGCAGCAACGACAACTCGGAAGACATCAGCTCCGGCCGCGCTTCTCGCGACAATTTCAGCAAGCTCAATGCCTGCCAAACCGCCAGCAGCCCCGTCGCCGACGCGCACTGCGCGTCCTATGCGGGGTGCTCTCTCCCGCTCTGGTGGTGCGAGCACGAAGGCTCCCACGAAGTCCCCTCCTGGGGCGGCGACGCGGTCTGGCAATTTTTTCGCGACGCGCCGGCGCGCCCGGTTCGTCGATGAGGTATGAACGCGGTATGAAGGTTACTTCTACTCATTGGGTCAACGGGGCTTTGCTCGGGCTGCTGGTCGCGGCCATGGCTGCGGCGTGCGGCAGCGAGGATGGGCGCAAGCACGTTCAGCCCGATGGGGGCGGCGCTGGAGGCGCGGGCGCGGGTGGAGAGGGCGGAGCCAAGCCCGTCACCAACGGCGGCGACCGCACGCAGCCGGTGGGTGGTGGTGGGCAGCCGGTGGAGCCGAGCGGCGGGCAGGGTGGCACGCCGGCAGGGGCGGCCGCGGGAGAGGGTGGGGCGCCGATAGTGGTCGGAATGGGAGGCGTCCCGAGTGGTGGCGCGGGCGGTGCAGGCGGCGCGCCCGAAGAGCTGCCGCTGGTGGATTGTGAGCCGGTCGTGTTTGCCGATTCGCGGCTCGAGGACGCCATTCGCACGGCCCTCGACAAGTCGGGGCCGTTGACGCTCGCGGACATGGTCTCGCTCACCAGCCTCGATGCGCGCGGCTACGGTATCGAGAGCTTGAGCGGTATCGAGTGCTTCAGCGAGGTCACGGAGCTCGATCTCGGCTATGGCGGCGCGAGCAACCAGGTCACTAACTTTGCGCCGCTCCGCTACCTGAAGAAGCTCGCCCACCTCGATCTGACCCGCAATCCCGTCCAAACTCTGGAGCCGCTGGGCGAGCTCCCGAGCCTGCAAAGGCTCACGCTGTCGGATGACGCCGTCGACTCCGTCTCGCTGTCGCCGCTCGCGAGCGCGCCGGCTCTGGTGCGGCTCGATCTCGACGGCAACGAGCTCGGAGACCTGACGCCGCTTGGGAACATCGCGACCTTGCGCGAAGTGTGGCTGACGAACAGCGCGCTGACGGCTCCCGCTTCGCTGAGCGCAATCACCCAAGTGGAGCGGCTTTACCTGAGCGGTACGCAGCTCACCGACGCGACGCCCCTCGCGGCGCTCACCAAGTTGACCGAGCTCGAGATCGAGGGCAACCCCGACCTCGCGAATTTCAACGCTCTCAGCACGCTCACGAACCTCACGCACCTGAACGCCGGCTATACCGACATCACGAGCATCACCGCGGTGGCCAGCATGACCAAGCTCACCACGCTTTCGCTCCACTTCGATCAAGTGGCGGACATCTCGCCGCTGCAGGGCCTGACTCAGCTCCAGTTTTTGGCTCTCAACTTCAACCCCGTTACCGACATTGCCCCGCTCGTCGCCAATACTGGCCTCGGCGCAGGCGATACGGTCAACCTGGCTGGTACGAGCTTGAATTGTCCAACGCAGGGCGCCAACGTCACGGCCCTGGTCAACCGTCAAGTCACCGTTTATAGCCCTTGTAACTAAGGGGCGGCGCGGCCGTCGCGCAACGCGCCTCGGCGGCCGCTCCTTACTTGCCGGTGCGCTCGCGGTGGCTGCAGCCGGGCCAGCAACAGGGGCGGCGCTGGCCAGCTTCTAGCTCTTCTTGCGTACGCCGAATGCGGCGCTCGCGCGTCTTGGCTTGCTTGGCGTCTTCGACCCAGCAGATGAATTCGTTGCGGGCCAGGGGCGTGATGTCGTTCCAGGCCGCGAGCGCGGCCGTATTGCCGAGCAGCGCTTGCCGCAAATCAGCCGGCAGCTCGTGCACGACTCCGCCTTGAACCTTGCTCACGAGTTACGGTACCAGAAATCGCCGGGGGCGTTAACGCTGGCGCGTTGGCACCCACGCGGTGGTGCGTCCGCCCACCTCTTCGCGCACGATGGGCTGGCCGGCAATCTTTTGGGAGCCGCGGGCGCCGCCCCAGCGATGCTCGAAGAGCCAAGACTTGGGAAAGCGCTGGTGGTCGGCGCCCACCTCGACGGCCCGCGCCAGCACCGAGACGATCGCGCGACGCAGAGCCTTCACTTCGGTAGCAGAGAGAGAAGCCGCGCTGCGTTTGGGTGCGATGCGCGCCTGATACAGCACTTCATCGGCGATCCAATTGCCGATTCCCGCCAGCGCGCCCTGGTCGAGCAGAACGGCTTTGATCGGGACCTTTCGCCGACCGAACAGCGTGAGCAGCGCGCTCGCGCTCGGCAGCTCGTCGAAAGCGTCGGGTCCCAATCGTTGCACTCGCGCGTCGCTCTCGGGCGAGGCGCCCAGCCACACGCGGCCCAGCCGACGCGGATCCGTGAGCACGATGCCGCTTCCCGATCGCGTACGCAGCCCCAGCTTCAAGAAACGCGGGCGCCCCTGCGCGTCGTCGAAAGGCGCCTGGCCGTGTCCGTGAAGGCGCGTCCCCGCTCGGCCTACTTCGCGCACCCACCCGCTCATGCCCAGGTGGCCGAAGACGGCGGGGCCCTCGCCGTCGAGCGTCAGCCAGAACAGCTTGCCCCGTCGACCCACCGCCCGCACCGTCCGCCGCAGCAGCGCTTTCTCGATGGCCTTGCGGGTCAGGCCACCGAAGACAATCGAATCCTCGACGACCTCCACCTGGGTGACCTTCTTGCCCTGGAGGGCGTGACGCATCACTCGACAAACCGTCTCGACTTCCGGCAGCTCGGGCATTGGCGGCCTCCAGTGTAGCCGGCCTCGTTTCGCGTGCAGGCATCGACCTGCCACGTGGACCGCACTAGAAGTCGGGCGCCGATGCCTCGTTCGACCAAGCATGCGTTCGCGTTCGTCTGGGTCACCGTGCTGCTCGACATGGTCGGGCTGGGGCTCATCATGCCCATTTTGCCGGCACTCCTCCGGCAGCTGACGGGCACCGACGTGGCGCACGCCTCGATCTACGGAGGCTGGCTGTTCTTCGCCTATGCGCTGATGCAATTCTTCTGCGCGCCGGTGATTGGCGGCTTGTCGGACGCTTTCGGTCGCCGGCCCGTGCTGCTGCTAGCGGTGCTCGGCTTGGGCGTGGACTACGCGCTCACGGCGCTTTCTCCGACCATCGGCTGGCTGTTTGCGGGGCGCATCATCGCGGGCGTTTTCGGCGCGTCGTACACGACGGCCAACGCTTACATCGCCGACGTGACGCCGCCCGACGAGCGCGGGCGCGCCTTCGGCATGCTGGGCGCCGCCTTTGGCGTCGGCTTCGTGGTCGGCCCGGCCATCGGCGGCTTGCTCGGCGATCTAGGGCCGCGCGTTCCGTTCTTCGTGGCGTCCGGTCTCTCGCTGGCAAATTTCGTCTACGGCTTGGTGTTTCTGCCCGAGACGCATCCCAAGGAAAAGCGACGGCCGCTCCGGCTCAGTCAAGTTCACCCGTTCGGCGCGGTCGCCAGCATTCCGGGGGGCAAGCACGTGCGCACGCTGGTGCTCGCGTCGTTCGTGCTGTTCCTCGGCTCGGCCGTGTACCCTGCGGTCTGGTCGTTCTGGAGCAGCGCCCGTTTCGACTGGAGCCCGCGCATGATTGGCATCTCGCTGGCCACTTACGGGGTGACCGGCATCGTGACGCAGGCCTTCTTGGTCGGGTTTTGCACGAAGCGCTGGGGCGAGCGGAAGACGGCGTTCGTGGGGCTCGCGTTCAACGTGCTGTGCTTCGTCTTCACCGGTCTCGCGTCAGAGACATGGATGGTGTTCGCGGTCATCGTTCTGGCCTCGCCGGCCGGGATCGCGATGCCGGCCATGAACGCGTGGATGTCCAAGATTGCTCCGGAGGACGGTCAGGGGCGCCTGCAGGGGGCCATCGGCGCGGCCGAGAGCCTCTCCTCCATTTTTGGCCCGATCGTGATGTCGCAAGTGTTCGGTGCGTTCGAGCGCAGCGCTCCGGGGGCGCCGTTCTTCGTCGCGGCCGCCCTTTCCGTGGTGGCTCTGCTCATCACTTGGCGCGCCGCCCCGCCCGCAGCCCCCGCGGTGGCGGCGCCGTAACGGAGCGCGCTCCGCGTGACGCTCGAAGCGGCCGCAATCCTCGCGCAAGCGGCGTCAGCTCTCGAATTATGGACCAGGTGTGAGCTGGCTCACTCGCGCTCGACTCGCGTTGAGGTAGTCTTCGGCTTGGGCACGGGCACGCGCTGCCCGCGCGCTCGCTTCGTAGCGGTGCAGCATGATGGGCACGGTCGATGTGGCTGATATTCGCGAGGGCTACCTCGTGGGGCAACGCAAGTGGCCCGCGCTCTCGCTCAGCTTCGAGGCGTTTTCCGAGCATTGGCAGCGCGTCGCGCGCGAGCATGCGAGCGTGCCCGTAGAGCCCGCTGACCTCTACCTGTGTTGCGCGTGCGTCGCCGGGCAGCCCGAAGCCTTGCGGGCGTTCGAGGGCGAGAACGCCGAGGTGGCTCGCGCCGCCATTCGCCGCATCGGCGAAGATGACGACTTTTTGCGAGAGTCGCTGCAAGAGCTTTGGCAGCGGCTACTGCTCGGTGAGAGCGCGAAGGTGCGCTCGTACTCGGGTCGGGGGCCGCTGCAGGCCTGGGTCAGAGTGGCTGCCACCCGGGTCGCGCTCGACCGCCGTCGCGCCGACAAGCGCCATGCCAAACGCGCCATCCAGTTGCCCGAGAGCCTGGCCGCCGGGGAAGTGAGCCCGGAGGCTCTGGTGCTCAAAGCGCGCTTCGGCCCGGCCTTCCAAGAAGCCTTGCGCGGGGCCGTCAGTCACCTCACCGAGCAGGAGCGCAACGTGCTGCGCATGCACGTCGTCGGCCGCTGCAACATCGACGAAATCGGCGTAGCGTACGGGGTTCATCGGGCCACCGCCGCCCGTTGGATCGAGCGAGCGCGTGGCAACATTTACGACGAGGTGCGGCGCGAGCTGTGCGTGGACCACAAGCTGACGTTCAGCGAATTTCGCAGCCTGGCCACGCTGTTGGGTACGGAAGTGGAGCTGAGCCTCGGCGTTTTTTCCACCGCGGTCGAGGCCGGAAGCCGAGGTGACGTCGCGTGACCCAGAGCGCTACATCCGCCGAGCCAAGCTGCTTGAGCGAAGAAGACGTGCTGGCCTTCGCCGCAGGCCAGCTATCGCTGGAGGGGCTCGAGCGCGCGCACCTTCACCTGGACGCCTGCGATGAGTGCCAGCAGCTGCTGAACGAGGCCGTTCGGGGCCTTGCCACGGCTCGCACGGCTGGCCAAGGCGAGGCCGGGCACGTCGCCTGGGGCACCACCTTTCGGCCCGGCATGGTGGTGGGCCATCGCTACGAAATCCGTCGCTTCATCGCGCGCGGCGGCATGGGCGAGGTGTACGAAGCCTTCGACCAAGAGCTCCAGCAGCGAGTCGCGCTGAAGACGGTCACGGCCACGGCCGGTGACAACCCGAGCGCGGTACGTCGGCTCAAGGCCGAGGTGCAGCTGGCGCGTCGCGTGAGCCACGCCAACGTCTGCCGAATTTACGACTTTGGCACCCATCAAGCCACGCTCTCGTCGCCGCCCCTGGCATTTCTGACCATGGAATTCGTGGAGGGCGAGACGTTGGGCGACCGCTTGCGACGTTCGGGGCCGCTGCCGGTCGCCGACGCGCTGGCCCTGGCGCGCTCGCTCCTCAGCGGTCTTGCCGCGGCACACGCCGCGGGCGTGCTCCATCGAGATTTCAAGAGCGACAACGTCGTGCTTCGCTCCGAAGGAGAGCGGCTCGAGCCGTTCATCTTGGACTTCGGGCTCGCGCGCGCGCTCGATCACAGCGATCCGCAGAGCAACGCCAGCGGGCGCGGTCTCGTCGGCACGCTGGCGTACATGGCGCCAGAACAGCTCGAAGGGCTGCCGTACACGACGGCCACGGACATTTACTCGTTCGGGCTGGTCTGGTTCGAGATGCTCACCGGCGAGCTGCCGTTCAAGGTTCGTTCGTCGCCCACGGTCACCACCCTCGAACGCCTGACGAAACCGGTGCCGCCCCCCAGCAGCCAGAATCCGCTCGTGCCACCGGAGCTCGACGCCCTGGTTCTGGCCTGCTTGCGGCGCTGCAGCGGCGACCGGCCGCAGACTGCCACGGCCGTCCTTTCTCGCCTCGAGTCGCTCGGGCAAGAGAAAGAGCCGAAGCCGCAACGTCGAGCCTTGGGCGCGCTCGTGGTGTCGGCCTTGGCTGCGAGCGTCGTCACGCTGGCGCTGCTGCAGGGCGTGCAGCGCGAGCCCCCGCCCGCCCGCCCGAGCCCCATGCTCCCCAGCCGGGAAGGATCGGCGTTGCGAGCCCTGCCCGGGCCAAGGCCTCCAGCGTCCTTGGCGCCACCGGCCGCGCCCGCCAGCTCGGCTGCGCTCGCTACGCGGAAGCCAGGGGCGCCGCCGCCCGTCGCCATCAAATCGAAAGGGCGCGCCAGCGCGCCCCCCGCCCCAATGAAAGCGACGCCCGCGGAGGCGACCCCCACGGGCTGGGAAAATCCATTTCCGACGGGCTCTGTGCCGCCCTCATCCGCACTGGGCGCTGTGCTCGATCAACCGCTCGATGGTCGCGCGTCGGCCCGACACACCGAGCTTCCGGAAGGCCGTAGCGAGTTGATTGGCAACCGTGCGCCGTGAACGCGCGCGCTCCCCCGAAATTTGGGCGTAGCTGTTGCCAGCAACCAGGCTGCGCAGCACGGCGGCCTCGGCTGACGACAGCTGGACCGGAAACTGCAAATCTGGGCGCAGCGCGCTGAGCACGAAGTATTCGCGATTTTCGACCGAGAGTCGGCTCAAACGGCCCTGCTGGTTGGCCAAGTCGTCGCGCAGCCGCGCGGTCGCGGCCATGCTGAGCAGCACCGAAGCCTGCGACGCGCGGCAATCGAGCCCCATGCCTCGTATACAATCTTGGGTTGCCATCGTGACGGACGAAAGTGAACGATGCTGCTCGAACGCGATCGCCTTGGCGGGGGTGCCGAGTAGTAAGCTCTCCAGCAGGGCGAGCTTGCGTGGGTTCAGCGGCTCGGGGCTGACCGGTGAACGCAGCACCGCGTAGCAGCGCTCGGGGGTCGAAAACGTGTCGCAGAACACCCAGATGCCGCGGCACAGGCGGTCCCACAGGGAGCCGAGCTCGAAAGCGACCGCCGCGTCGGCGTCTCGGGCAATGGCGAGCGGTCTGAGCGCGTGCTGAATACTGATCATCGGCTATGCGTCTCCTTCGCTCTGTTGACGAGCGAGTCGGAGACAGGTCGCAAAATTTCTCACTCGTACTGCTGACGCTATTCGTGACCACGACAGCGTGTTAGTCATTCGCCGAAACGTGCCGGGTCGATACCTGCTCATAGCGCTGGTTTTTCTCGTATTTGCGAGCGCGCCGGCGCGCGCCGCCGAGGCCGATCCGGCGGCGCAGGCGTACCACCGCGCGCTCGAGCGATACGCGGCTGGCGACCGCGTCGGCGCGCTCACCAGCATGCGTGAGTCGCATCGGCTCTCGGGGCGCTCCGAGCTCCTCTACAATATTGCTCGTCTCGAAGACGAGCTGGGAGATTGCGCCTCCGCGTTGGCCGACTACCAGCTCTATCTGCAGCGCGTTCCGCAGGGGCAATACCGGTCGCAGGCGGAGCGAGCGGCGGCTGAGCTAACTACCCGTTGCCCAGTCGTCGCGCCCGAGCCGGCGCCAACGGACGCTCCCGCGGCGGCCAGCTCTGCCGTCGTTCCGCGCAGCGCCGCCGTGGCCCAACCGGAGGCCGCGTCACCTCTGCCCCCCGAGCCCGAGCCATACACGCCCGCGTCAACGCCGGGCGGAGCGCCCGCGCCGCCTCCGAATACCGCCGGCAGCACGCAGCGCTGGCTGGGCTGGTCCGCTATTGCCGCGGGCGGGCTCGCGGGCATCGGCGCTCTGTACTTCACGGTCTCGGCTTTCGACGCGCGCGCACGCTTTCGGAGTAGCCTCGAGAGAGAGGTCGAAGGCGGTCCTTTCGCCGATTTTGGGCTGCAAGACGAGCAGCACCGCGATCAGCGCGTGGCGCAGGTGCTGGCAGTCACGGGAGGAGCGCTCCTCGGTGGCGGCGTCGTGCTGTTGGCCCTTGGAGCTCGCAGGCCAGCGTCCGCCGCGGTGACGGCGAGGGTCTGGTACACGCCGGGGCGCGTAGCCGCGCAGCTCTCGACCAGCTTTTGAGCGTCCTCGCTCGCGATAATCGCCGGCCCGTGACGATGACCAAGAAAAGGCGCGACCTTTGCGGGAGGACACCGTCATGTCAGCAAGGATGAGCGAACGGAGCTACGGAAGGGCAGGATGGCGAGCCCGCGCGGGGTGGGCCCTGGTCGTCGGCAACGGCCTCGGCTGCTTCAGCGGCTGCATTTCCGACGCGGAAATTCCGCCCTGTGTGCGCGAGCACAGCTGCGGGAGCGCAGGCACCACGACAGACGCAGGGCGCGGCGGCTCGTTCCCCAGCAAGGGCGGCAGCGGCGGCAGCGGCCCGGCCATGAGCGCGGGCGGAAGCGTCGAGCCGACGCTCGGCGGAAGTGGAGCCGGAGCGGGCGAGGCGAGCGAGGGGGGAGCGGGTGAAGGCGGCGCAAGCGAAGGCGGAGCGGGCGCTGGACCGCCGACGTCGGGCGGGGCCGGCATGCCTCCCGAGCATGGCGAGCAACCCTGCCCAACGTGCGTCATTCTTCCCGCCGAGCTGGTCGCTCCTTGTCAGCAGCGCCCGTACCGTGCCGTGCTGCACGCTACGGGCGGCGTCGCTCCCTACACTTGGCAAATCGCACCCGCCGTCGAAGGTTGGTCCGTAACCCCAGATCCCGCGCAAGAAGGGGCGGCCCTGCTCGAGGCGAGCCAGCCCGCCGCCGGCGACACCACGCTATTGGTGCGAGCCATCGATGCGCGCGGGCTGGCCGTTGGCAGAGAGTATCGAACGCGCGCGCGCGACGCTTGCTGGTTCGCTTACACGGCCCAGGGGGCGGGTCCCCAGCTCGTGCTGGTCGATGGGTTGAGCGAGACAGTCCAGCCGGCCCCGCTGGCGCACAACACGAACGTGTACGATTTCGAGTTTTCACCCGACGGTCGGTACCTGGCCTATCGCTACGACGCGGTGGCTCAGTTTCCGCGCGGTCGGCACCTGTCGCTGGTCCGGCTGTCGGATCTCCAAGAAACGAAGCTGGCGTTCGGAGAAGACGCCATCTCGGCCTACGCTTGGTCGCCCGACGGAGCGGTGCTCGCCGTTGGTTTCTCGGCCATCGGCGATGATTTCTTGGGCGGATTCCGCATGCCCTTGCCGGGCTCGGAAGACTCACCCACCGCGTTGGCTCCCGCCGCCGGGCTGGTCCAAGACAACCTGGTTTGGATCGGCAACGACGCCGTCGCCTACCACCAAGAGGGGCTGCCGGACCTCGAGAACCCGGGCCAATTCCTGCCCAATCCCGAGCACCAGCGCACGCCCATCTACGCTCGGCTCGGCGCGGCCGGCTTCGGAGCGTCACAATTTGCCGCCGACAGCTACGAGCCCCCCGTCTTTCTACAGCCAGCCCCCAGCGGCTTCTGGATCATCAACTCGCTCACCTCGTTCTTCCCCATGCTCGGAAGCCCGACGGACTCCGTGCTCCACTTCGACGTCGCGCTGGTGGCCCCGAGCGGCCGGTACAGCGCCGCCCTCGACGGTGAAGCCTTACAGCTGTTCGCGGCCAACGACGGCGTCTTCAGTCCCCCGCGAGCGACGTCCAAACCCTCCGAAACCTGCCCCATGCCGCTCGCCTGGAGCGAGCAGGACCGGGTGGCGTGCGTCGCCGATGTCGACAACGGCGTTGGCCTCGGCAGCCACGGCGAGGTGCGGTTCTTCGATCTGGAGCCCGCGAGTGAGGAGCTGACGCTCAGCACCTTGCAAGGCTTCTGTCATGACGACGTCAGCGCGAGCACCAGCAACTCGTGCACGGCTCAGCGTCAGGGCTACGGATTCGGCGTCAGCGAGGCTACCGGCATGCCGCGCGGATTTTCGGCGTCCGGGCGCTGGTTTGCGTTCACGCGCGCCTCCGGCAAGGGGGCGTATCTGTATTGGGCCGACCTCGCGGCAAGCCCGCCCGGCTTGAGCGGCTCGCTTTTTCTCGGGCAAACCGGCGCGCCCGCCCGCTTGGCTTTCTCCCCCGACAGCCGCAAGCTCGGGCTGCAGGTGGGAACGAGGCTGTTCGTCAAAGCCCTCAGCGGCGTCAGCTCCGAGATGTTGGTGAGCACCAACCTGGCGGCGGTCGAAAAGTGCACTGAAGAGTTGCCTACTGCGCCCGCGCGCCATTGCGGGAATACTGCGCTCGACGCCCGGTTCGAATGGGCGCCTGACTCCAAGGCTCTGGCCTATCGCACGGACGACGACGCCATCACGGTCGTCGATACTTCGCACGCTGCAGACGTCGTCAAGTTTCCCTTGCCGGCCCCCCTGTGTGGCGCGCCACTCTGTAGTGGCGGCTTCCAGTTCCAACCCCTCCTTCAACAATAGTCTTCTGCGTCGGCTCGCAATGCGAGTCGAGAAAGGTCTCTGTTCATGCCGCTCACCTCGACTCCGCCCATGCCCGTCAGCAAGGTCATCTCCACTGGGAGCAGCTCGGCCAAGCTCACGTTCATTCTTTCGCCGCCGTACCAATCCCCGTTATTCATCGCCACAATCATCATCACGCAAAGCTCGGGCGAACACTTCTCGAGCAGCTTGACTCCCGGCATCGACAAACAGCACGGCGGCAAGCTGTACCTGTACGTGGACGCGGCAACCTTCGCGGTCCTGCAGTGTCAGGCCGTGGTGCCGTTCAAGGTCGTGCTCAGCTACGATACGACTACGGACGAGGTCGTGCAGATTGACGTCGTGCGCGACGTGGCGGCGGTGAATCAAGACCTGATCGCGGCCATGGCGGCGGCCTTGCGGCAGGCAATGCCCAACGAGGGCGCCCAAGCGCTCTTGGCCGAGGGCGAAGGCCCGCGTCGCTCTCACCCTTCGGCTGAATAGCGCGTCCTCTCGCGCAGCGCGGACGGACCGCTCACCCACGGGCCGCCTTCCGTCCGCGCGCGCCGCTCAGCCGAGACTGGGCGGTCCGAACCAGGTGCCGAGCGCTTGGTGGAGGCCATCGTCGGTGCCCGTTCCTACCCACGCCACGTAGCCGTCGGGGCGAATCAACACTGCCGCCGGCGCCGAAACGGCGCCCAGCACGGGTAGCTCCCACGCACCTGCGTAGTGCGCGTTCACCCAACGAACACGCTCGGCCCACGGCGCAATATCGAGACTGTCCGGGTCGCCCAAGTTGAGCAAGAGCGGCCGAGCCGCGTGCAGCAACGTGAAGAGCTGACGCGGGCCGCCGTCGGTCGAAAGCTCGACGTCCGGCATGCGGCGGCCCAGCAATGGGTGCCCCGGCCCCAGGTCGTAGTGCACGTCCAACCCCGACATCATGCCGCCATAGTATTTGCGCGGCTCTTCCATCTTCAGTAGCTCAGCCATTCGCTCGTGCAGGGCCTTCGTTCGCTCATCGCCGCGGCCGAGCGCGGTTTGGGCCAAAGTGTTCTTGAGCACGCGCGCGGCAACCGGGTGCCGCTCGGAGTGGTAGGTGTCGAGCAGCGAGTCCGGCGAGATCCCCCGCACCACCTGCGCTAGCTTCCAACCCAAGTTCACCGCGTCTTGGACTCCAATGTTCAGCCCCTGACCGCCGGCCGGTGAATGGATGTGCGCGGCGTCACCCGCGAGCAGCACGCGCCCCGCTCGATACCGAGCGGCCTGCCGGGCCGCGTCGCTGAAGCGCGACAGCCAAGTGACGTCACGCAGGCCGAAGTCGCGGCCGTAAACGGCGACCAAGGTGCGCCGAAGGTCTTCCAAGCTCGGCTCGCCGCTCTGCACCACCGTAGGCTCGACCAGCACGAGGCGGGCGCGCGCTCCCTCTCCGAGCCGGCCAACCGCGTTGATGCCTCGTTCACCGACGCGCACGTCGGACGCGGGCGCTTCGGGCAAGTCCGCCTCCGCGATCAAGTAGGTGACGGAGGGCTCCCAGCCCGGAAAATCGATGCCCGCCTGCTTTCTGACCACGCTGCGTCCACCGTCGCAGCCAACCAGGTATCGTGCGCGCAGCGAGCCACCGTGCGAGAGCGTGATGTCGACGCCCTCGTCGTCTTGAGCCAAGCTCGTCACGTCGCGTCCGCGGTAAATCGGCACCGAGAGCTCGGCCACCCAAGCGGCTAGCAAGCGCTCGATGTGATTTTGGGTCAGCCCGAGCCCGTGATTGCGACGCGTCGGAAAGTCGCTGATGTCGAGCGGTATCAAGGCAAACCCCGCAACTTGCAGGAGCTTGCCCTCAGCCAGGAATCGTTCGGCAATGCCTCGCTGATCGAGCACCTCGATGGTGCGCGCGTGCAGGCCTCCCGCCCGTAAGCCTGCCAGCTCCTGATCTACGCGTCGCTCGACGATGGCAACGTCGACGCGCGCCAGCGCCAGCTCCGCCGCCAACATCAACCCTGTCGGACCTGCTCCAGCGATCACCACGGCATGGTTCGTCATGGCCATTAAGGTGCGGCATGACTGGGGGCTTGCTGCAAGCCCCCGTCTCTGGCATATGACAGCAGTGGGAAGGGTCGAACGCGCCGTTCGAGCGCCGAGGCGCCCGCAGCGGGCTCGCGCGTCGTTAGGCTAAATAGTCGATTTTATTGGCTATTTTGCCAGGCCGCGTCAGCCGCGCCGCGCGGCATCAATGGCGGCGACGTCGATCTTCCGCATCGTCATCATGGCTTGGAACGCGCGCTTCGCCTCGGCGCCGCCGGCGACCAGCGCCTCTGTCAGCGTGCGCGGGGTGATCTGCCAAGATAGCCCCCAGCGGTCCCTGCACCAGCCACATTCGCTTTCGGCGCCGCCGTTGCCCACAATGGCGTTCCAATACCGATCGGTCTCTTCTTGAGTGTCGGTGGCGACTTGAAAAGAGAACGCCTCGCTATGCTTGAACTGCGGGCCACCGTTGAGGCCAAGGCAGGGGATGCCCATGACCGTGAACTCGACCGTGAGCTCCGTGCCTGCTTTTCCGCCTGGAAAATCGCCCGGGGCTGGATGCACGGCCTTCACTTCGCTGTTCGGGAAGGTGGCGGCGTAAAAGCGCGCGGCTTCGTGCGCGTCGTTGTCGAACCACAGACAGACGGTGTTTTTCGGTATCACGGTTGGCCTCCTGGTGCCTCCGTAGCACGCCTCGCGCTCGGCGAATCAGAGGCGAATCGACACGCCCGCAATGGCGACCAGGCCGACGGTGCGGTGGTGCAGAAATGCGTACGGAACCTCCAGCGCCGCGCCCATCTTGACGCGATGGCTGATAGGGAAAGACGCCCCCAGCGCGACCAGCACCGCCAGGTCCTGGGTGGCACCACCCAGCGTGCGCGGCGCGTACGAGAAGAGCAGCGCCGTGTAGAACGGATCGCAAAAGCTCCAACCGAGCTGAGGCATCAGCGCAAAGCGTTGAAAGCGGCTGCTGCCTAGCGGCGGCTTCGGCCAAAGGCGCTCGGTAAACTGGACGCTCATGCCCGCGCGCACGCGGTCGACGAAGAAGTAGTGGAGGCCGACGTTGCCGGACAGGTTGAGGGTATTGCGGAGGGTGCTGTCGGTGCCGGTCGTGTAGTCGCGGCTCGCGAGCAGCATGCTCAAGCTATCGGTTTGCAAGACATCGCCGCGCTTGGGGCCCGCATGTGCGGCGACCGTCGCGGTCGAAAGCACGAGCACCGCGGCTACCCCCAGCAGCCATGGGCCTGGGGCGCGCAGGAGTTTCGGCATAGCCCCCACCTACGACCACGGTGGGGTTTTCGTTAACGGGTGAACGGAAGGCCGCGCCGCGCAGAGAAGCCCACACGAACGCCTATTCGGCAATCGCCGCGAGCTCGTCCGCCGAAAGCACGAGGCGCCGCGCCGCCCAATTCTCTTCCAGGTGCTCGAGCGAGCTCGTGCCCGGAATGGGCAGCATCATGGGCGAACGCGCCAGGAGCCAAGCCAGCGCAACCTGAGCGGGCGAAACGCCGTGCTTGGCCGCGATCTGGGCCAAGCTCGGTTTCTCTTCCGCCACGTTGCCCACCGCGAGGGGAAAGAACGGCAAATACGCGATGCTGCGCCGCGTGCAGAGGTCGAGCACGCCTTCGGGATCTTCGACTTCGGCCTGCGCCATCTTGGCTATCGCGCCGGCTCCGCCCGAGACGTTGAACATGTTCTGTACCGCCACGATGGAGGTTCGGGCGCACGCGGCTTCGATATCGCGGGCGTTGACGTTGCTCAAGCCAATGTGACGAATCTTTCCCTCTGCCTGCAGCGCCACCAGCACGTCGAGCGACTCCAGCAGCGGCACGCCCGCGGCCGGCATGTGGCGCAGGTGCACGAGATCGAGGGGCTCGCGCCGCAGCGTGCGCAAATCTTCTTCGGCGCCTTGGCGCAGCTCCTCGGGCCGGAGCGCGGGCGCCCAGCGTTTGTCGGGCAGGCGCTTGCCACCCAGCTTGGTGGCGATCACCAAATCTTCGGGGTAGGGGTGCAGCGCCTCGGCGATCAGCCGGTTGGCAACGAGCGGCCCGTAATACCAGGCGGTGTCGATGAAATTGACGCCGAGCTCGACGGCGCGGCGCAGGACCTTGCGCGCGCGGTCCGGATCGTCGGGCTCCCCCCACACGTCCTTCCCCGGTAAACGCATGGCGCCGTAGCCCATGCGCTGCACTTCCATGTCTCCAAGGCGAACGGTAGCGGGAGCGGTCGCGTAGCTCGAAGCGGGAGCAGGTGGCGTCATTCGCCTACTCTTGCCCAAGTCGCTCGCTCTGGCTTGGGCGATCTTGGCGCTTCCGGCGACTCAGGGGCTGCCCAGCTGCAGCCCGAATCGCAGAAGCTCACGTGCCGGCCTCAGGCCACCCTCGTCGCCAGCTCTACTTCTCGACGAAGGCCCGCTCGATCGCGTAGTCGCCCGGCTCATGGCTGGAGCCTTCGACGAAGCCGCGGCGCTTCAGCTCTTGGACGAGCTCGTCCAGCATGCTGGGGTTGCCGCAGATCATGACGCGGTCGTGGGCGGGATCGAGATCGGGCAGCCCGAGGTCGGCGCACAGCTTGCCGGTGTGCAGCAAATCGGTGATTCTCCCCTGATTTTCGAAGCTCTCACGCGTCACGGTCGGGTAGTAGCGGAGCTTCTCGCGCACCTGCTCGCCGAGGTACTCGTGCTGCGGGAGCTCGTGCTTGATGTACTCGGCGTAGCCGAGCTCTTCGGTCACCCGCACGCCGTGCGCCAGCACCACGTGCTCGAAGTGCTCGTACGTCTCGGGATCGCGGATGATGCTCAGGAAGGGGGCCAGCCCGGTGCCGGTGCTCAGCAAATATAGGCGCTTGCCGGGCCGAAGCGTGTTCAGAACCAGCGTGCCGGTCGGCTTGCTGCCGACCAGGATCTCGTCGCCCGGCTTCAAGTGCTGGAGGCGCGAGGTGAGCGGGCCGTTTTGCACTTTGATGCTGTAAAACTCGAGGTGCTCTTCGTAGTTGGGGCTGGCCAGGCTGTAGGCGCGCAGCAGAGGGCGGCCTTCGACCTCCAGGCCGATCATCAAGAAGTGCCCATTTTTGAAGCGGAGGCCCGTGCTGCGCGTGGTGGTGAAGCTGAAGAGCGAGTCCGTCCAATGGCGGACGCTCAGCACCGTTTCGCGATTGATTTGGCTCACGAAGGCGATCTAGCGCTCCGAATGTGTTCGGTAAAACGGGTAATTCAGGACATAATCATCGGCGTTACCGATATGCGCTACACCCTGCGCCAGCTGGAGGTCTTCGCCGCCGTAGCCCGCTCCGAGAGCGTGAGCCGCGCGGCCGAAGCCCTGCACATGTCGCAGTCGGCCGTCAGCGGAGCCCTGGCCGATTTGGAGCGACAGTTCGAGGTGCGGCTCTTCGAGCGCGTGGGCAAGCGCCTGGTGCTGAGCGAGCTGGGGCGCGCCCTGTGGCCGCAGGCAGAGGCGGTGTGCGAGCAAGCCCGCGCGCTCGAGCACAACCTGGCGCGCCAGCACTCGGGCGAGCTGCGGGTCGGCGCCACGCTCACCATCGGCAACTACCTTTGCCCGGGCCTGATGACGCGCTTTCTCCGCGAGCAGGTCGACGCGCGGGTGTCGCTGCACATCGCCAACACTGCCGAGACCGCGCAGCGCGTCAAGAGCTTCGAGCTGGACGTCGGCCTCATCGAGGGTGAAATGTCCGATCCAGAGCTGGACGTGAAGCGCTGGCGCGGCGACGAGCTAACCGTGTTCTGCTCACCGCGGCATCGCCTGGCCAAGCGCCGAAGGCTGACCGACGGAGACCTTACCCGAGCCGAATGGATCGTCCGCGAACGCGGCTCGGGCACGAGGCAGGCCTTCGATCACGCCCTGCACGGCCTCTTGCCCGAGCTGAAAATCTCGCTCGAGCTCTCCCAAACCGAGGCTATCAAGGGCGCGGTCACGGCGGGCCTGGGGCTCGGTTGCTTGTCCAGGCTGGCCCTGAGCGAAGAGCTGAAGCGGCGCACCCTGGTGGCGTGCGCCGTCCCCCACCGCGATTTTCACCGCTCGTTCTTCTTCGTGATGCACAAGCGCAAATACCGCAGCCAGGCCCTCGAGGCCTGGCTCGAGCTGTGCCGGGCCGAGACGGCCTGACGCGGCTACACCCGGCTCAGCAACCGTCGGGGCCGCACACCGCGCCTTCGGCAAAGGCGGGCGGCTCGGGCTCGCGCTCGGCAAAGGCTTGGTGCAGAGCGCTCAACAGAACCGCAGGCGGCTGCGCGCCGCTGACGGCGAAGCGCCCATCCAGGACGAAGCAAGGCACGCCGTTGATGCCGAGCTCGCGCGCTTGCGCCTCGTCGGCCCGCACCTCGTCGGCAAATTGGTCGGAGGCGAGCACGTCGGCCGCCTCGCCTTCGTCGAGCCCCGCTTCGACGCCCAAGCGGACCAGCGTGGCGTGATCGCTCATCAACGCGCCCTCTTCCAGGTAGGCCTTGAGCAGGCGCTCTTTGACGGCGTTCTGTACACCCCGCGCGCGGCCCAAGTGAATCAGCCGGTGCGCGTCGAACGTGTTGCCCGAGCGGATGTGCTCGAAGTCGAAAGAAAGGCCCTCGCCGCGCGCGGTCTCGCACAGACGCCCGCTATTTTTCTCGGCCTGGGCCGTGCTGATGCCGTACTTCTGGGCGATGCGCTCGGCGTGCGAGACCGACGTGTCGCGCGCCTTGGGCGCCGCTGGATCGAGCTCGAAAGAGTGCCAAACCACGTCGACTTCGTGCGGAAATTCCTGGAGCGCGCGCTCTAGCCGGCGCTTGCCGACGTAACACCAGGGGCAGGCAATGTCGGACCAAACGTCGACGCGCAGCTGGGCCATGGCCGGCAACTTAAGCCCGAACGGCCCGTTGGCAAGCCCGAGCTGGCCCATGCTCAGCCGCCCAGCGAAAGAATGGCGCCGCCGATGCGCGCTTGCCAGAAGGCGCGCTCGTCGGCCCGATGGGTCACCATCAAGACGGTGCTCTTTTGCTGGCTACACAGCGATTCGACGAGGTCCAGGGCCCGCGCGCGGTTGTCGGGGTCCAGCCCCGAAGTCGGCTCGTCCATCACGAGCAGCGGCGGCACCTTGATCGCGGCCCGCGCGATCAGCACCAAGCGTTGCTGGCCGAACGAGAGCTCGCGAAAGGCGGCGTCGGGGCCGATGCCCAGAGCCAGCCAACCGAGCCAGGCGCGAGCGCGGGCGCGATGGCTGGGCTCGGGCTGTCGATAAACGCCGATGCTGTCGTACAGCCCGCTCAGCAGCACCTCTTCCACGCTGCCGCCGACGCGGTAGTCGCGGTGCAGGCGCGCCGACACTGCGCCGATGTTCTTCTTGATCTCCCAAACCGTTTCGCCGCTGCCGCGCCGCCGGCCGAACAAGTGCAAGTCGTTGCTGTAGGCTTGGGGGTGCTCGCCGGTCAGCATGTCGAGCAAGCTCGACTTGCCCGAGCCGTTGGGGCCCTCGACGAGCGTGTGCTGCCCTACCGCGACGCGGAAATCGAGGTTTTCGAACACGATCTGCTCGCCGTAAGCCACGCGCCCTCGGACCAGCTCCACCAGCGGAACGGCGGGATCCGCGGGTTCGTACCAGCTGCCGAGCTCGACCGGCGGCGGCGGGCTCGCGCTGGAGCGTGGCGGCCCCATCACCTTCACCTCGCGCAGGTCATCGGGGGCGAATGGCTGCTCCCGCGCGCCGAACGTGCCTACGACCACCACCGCCAGTCCTTTGGCCACCTGCACGATGGCGTGGGCCAGCTCTCGATACGAAGCGGCATCGAGCCCGTCGAACGGATCGTCGAGGATCAACAGCGATGGCTCGCGCAGCACGGCTTGCAAGAGCAAGACCTTGCGCGCTTCGCCCGTGGACAGCAGCCGGTAGCCGCGCTCCCACAACGGCGCCAAACGAAATGCCAGAAAGAGCCGGTGGGCTCGACCGGCTTCGCCCAAAAGCTCGCCGACGGTGCTGCCGTGATCGCACGCTTCCTGGAAGTTGCTCTCGTCCGCGGCCAGCTGGGCTTCGTAAAACGCCTGCTGCGACTCGGCCGAGAGCAGCACGGCTCCCGGCGTCCGCTCGGCCAGCGCTCGCGCGGCTCGGGACTTGCCCGAGCCGTTGGGGCCCGTGACCAATGTCAGCCCGGGCCCGGAAGCATCGATCTCGAGCGCGTCGCCGCCGTTGGAGGCGCTCAAAGCAAAGCCTCGGCTCAGCCTCCGACGGAGATTTGCTTCATGGCGGTCATGTAGCCACGCAGCGTCCCGCCGATCTTCTCTACCGGGTGACCTTCGATGGCCTGATTGACGGCCAGCAGGCGGCGATTGTCGACCTGTTGGCTCCCGGGTAGGTACGCCTTGCCGATCACGTCCGTCTTCTGCTTGCTCATGAACTCTTTGAGCAACGGCACGGCGGCGTGGCTGAACAGGTAGCAGCCGTATTCGGCCGTGTCGCTGATCACCTTGTTCATCTCGTACAGCTTCTTGCGCGAAATCAGGTTCGCGATCAGGGGCGTCTCGTGCAGCGACTCGTAGTAGGCGGACTCGGGCTTCATGCCCACCTCGACCATGCACTCGAACGCCAACTCTACGCCGGCCTTGACCATGGCGACCATCAAGACGCCGTGATCGAAGTACTCTTGCTCGCTGATCTTGTCGCTGCCGGCCGGCGTTTGCTCGAAGGCGGTGTCGTTGGTGGCCGCGCGCCAGCCGAGCAAGTTCGCGTCCCCCGCGTCCCAGTCTTTCATCATGGTGGTGCTGAACACGCCCGTGATGATGTCGTCCTGGTGCTTCTTGAACAGCGGGCGCATCAGCGTGCGCAGCTCTTCGGCCAGGTCGAAGGCCTTGATTTTTGCCGGGTTGCTCAGGCGATCCATCATCAGCGTGACGCCGCCCTGCTTGAGCGCCTCGGTGATGGTCTCCCAACCGAACTGCACCAGGCGGCTGGCGTAGCCGCGCTCGATGCCCTCGGCGACCATGCGGTCGAAGCACAAAATCGAGCCCGTCTGCAGCATGCCGCACAAGATGGTCTGCTCGCCCATCAAATCGCTCTTCACCTCGGCCACGAAGCTCGACTCGAGCACGCCGGCGCGATCGCCACCCGTGGCCGCGGCGTAGGCTTTGGCGATCTCCAGACCGTCGCCGTTCGGGTCGTTCTCCTTGTGCACGGCGATCAGCGTCGGCACGCCGAAGCCGCGCTTGTACTCTTCGCGCACCTCGGTGCCCGGGCACTTGGGCGCGACCATCACCACCGTCAGGTCTTTGCGGATGTCTTGGCCCTCTTCGACGATGTTGAAGCCGTGGCTGTAGGCGAGGGTGGCGCCCTTCTTCATCAGCGGCATCACCTTCTTCACGACGTCGGCGTGCTGCTTGTCGGGAGCCAGGTTGCACACCAAATCGGCGGTCGGAATGAGCTGCTCGTAGTTGCCGACCTTGAACCCGTTGCTGGTAGCGTTGGTGTAGCTGGCCCGCTTCGAATCGATGGCGTCTTGGCGGAGCGCGTAGCTCACGTCGAGGCCCGAGTCGCGCATGTTGAGGCCCTGGTTCAGGCCCTGCGCGCCGCAGCCCACGATCACGACCTTCTTGCCCTTCAGCTTCTCGACCCCGTTGAACTCCCTGCGGTCCATGAAGCGACACTGCCCCAGCTGTTCGAGCTTCTGCGCCATGGTCAGGGTGTTGAAGTAGTTCTGTCGGGACATGCTGGCTTTCTCCGCGGTTCTGACGCCAAAGGGCATCGACGTGCCCGAAGAATAGATCGCGGAGCGGGCTCCGCCAACGTTGCGATAAGTGATATTATCGCTAGTCGCAGTTGCGAAAATCGCAACAAGGGTTCGGGCCGAAAAACGCGCTTCACGCCGCGCGGGTGCGCCGCCCGCTGTGGAGCGTGAGGGCCCGTGACCACCGCCACGGCTCCGGCAGCGCCCGCAGGCGCGCCCCGAGCTCGGCAAATCGCTGTTCGTTCAGGGCGGGTCCAATGAACGAGACCGAGCGCAGCATTCGCTCGAGCGTCTCGAAATCGAGCGGGGTCTCGTCCGCAAATTGCGCCTCGCCGGTCAGCTCCACGCGGGCCAAGCTGGCCAGCTGCCGCATGGCCGCCGCCACGTCGCGGGGGCGCCGGGGCGCGGTGGCGTCGAGCAGGGCTCGCAGCGCCGTCATGTAAGGTGTGGCCGCGAAAGAGGAGGTCACGAGCGCCAGCACGCCGCGCGGCGCCAGCACGCGGCGGACCTCCGTGCCGGCCCGCTCGTGGTCGATGAAATGCAGCGCATCGGCGATGAGCACCAGATCGAAGCGCGCGGCCGGGAAAGGCAGCGCTTCGGCCACGCCGTGCAGCGCGGTCAGGGAAAGGCCGCGCTCGTGCGCGCTGCGGGCCAGCACCGCGAGCATGGCCTCGGCGGGCTCGACGGCCACGACCTGGAAGCCGCGCGCGGCCAGCGGCAGAGCCAGGTAGCCGGTGCCGGCCCCCAGATCCAAGACGCGCGGGCCGGGGGCGAGCGCGACGATCGCTTCGAGCAGCGCTTCGGGGTAGCGCGGGCGCGCGTCGTAAACGTCCGCCATACGATTGAAGACCCAGCGAGTGGGGTCGTCCAAGCCGACGTGCCGGCGCTTTCGGCCCATGCCGCCCGGAGCTGTACACCATGTCTCTTGTGGCGTGCGCGCCGAAAGCCCAGAATGCCCGGCGCCGGCAAATGTTGATCGTAGTCATGGGCGTGACGGGCGCTGGCAAGTCGACCGTGGGTCGGTTGCTCGCGGAGCGTTTGGGTCTTCGTTTCTTCGACGCGGACGATTTCCATCCGCCCGCGAACAAGCTGAAGATGGCGGCCGATATCCCGCTCGGCGACGCCGACCGCGCGCCGTGGCTGGAGCGCATGGCCAACGAGGCGGTGGCGTGGGAGGCGAGCGGCGGCGCCGTGCTCGCGTGCTCGGCGCTCAAGGCCAAGTACCGCGCGCTGCTCGGGTCGAAGGTGACGGGCGCGCGCTTCGTCTACATCGACGTCGAGCGAGCCGAGCTGGAGCGCCGCCTCCAGGCCCGTCGCGGCCAGCACGAGTTCATCGGCTCCTTCGCGCGTATTTTGGACCAGCAGTTTCGCGACTTGGAAGTGCCGGATGACGCCGTCGTCCTACCCGGAAGCGTAGGCCCGGCCCAGGCCGTCGAGCTCGCCGTTGAGCGCTTGCAGCAGCGCGGCTCCGCCCGTGCCTGAGGCGGGGTGTTGAGAAAGTTAGAGGTTGGAAGCACCAGAGCAGCGTCAAGGTCTGTCAGTCGCCCTCGCGGCCGATGCATCCCCGCGGGCTTCGTTGCTCCTCAGTTACCTACCGCAGGTATGCGCCTTCGTCGCGCCTCGCCAGCCGGGCGCCTCGACCGCGATCATCGACTGACTTGGCCATTCGCGGCTCCTTACGGAACGACGAAGACCGCGATGGCGTAAAAATGCGTCAGGCTCGCGGCCAGCACGAAGGCGTGCCAGATGCCGTGGTGGTGGGGCCACCGCCGCAGCACGTAGAACGGCACGCCGAGCGCGTAGATGGCCGCGCCCGCCACGAACAGCACGACCCCGTCGGGCGCCAAGCTGTGAGCCAGCTGCGGCACGGTCAGCACGACCAGCGTGCCCATGGCGAATGACGGGAGAATTGGCCCATGGACCTGCGCGCCACGTCGCCACACCCCGTAAATCCCGAATCCGCACAGCACCCACATCGCGGCCAGCACCGCGTGTCCGACCCACCCGCCCAGCAAGCTCGACGCGAACGCCGTGTAGGTCCCGGCGATCACCAAGAAAATGGTCGCGTGATCCACGGCCCTCAGGCGCCGTTTGAGCGCCACGTTATGCGCTGGCGCCGCGTGGTACGCGGTCGAGGATACGAACATCAGCAGAATCGTGAGGCCGTACACGGCGCAAGCCAACAGGCTGCCGGCACCGTGGCGCGCCGCCGCCGGCAGCAGGTACGCCATGCACACCAAGGTTCCAAGCGCACCGAAGCCGTGCGAGGCGCAATGCAGGCGCTCTTCCGCGGCCGTGTACGCGCGTCGGGTGCTGAGGGGCGGGGCGTCGCTCGTGGCCGACATGCCGCATTCTTTGCATGGCCTCCTCCCTCCGCGGGGCAAATTCCGACCCGCCCGCGCGCTGACGTTACTCGAGCGCCGCTAGCTCGTTTTTTACGCTGAAAACTCCAGCCGCTTGGCGTGCGGCCTTCTCGACGGCGGCGCGCTGAGCGGCGGTATTGACCTGGCCCCGAAGCCACACGCGGCCGTTGCGGGCCACGATCACCACCCGCGACGCCAGGGGCGCGAGAGCCGGATCGGACGCGAGCAGCGAGCGAATCTCGCGGATCGATTCTTGGTCTTGAGCGCTGGCAGACTTGTCGTCCGGCGCTGGGGGCGCGGGAACGAGCGCCGCGGAGGCGGTGCGGGGGGAGCCGGTGCCCGACGCGGGTTTCAACGAAATCGGCACCTCGGGGGGCGCGGGCGGAGCAACCGGCGGCGCCACGGAGGGTGCCGTCGTCGGAATGCCCGATTCGGGGGCCGCCGACTTTTCGATGGGGGCCTCTTCGAGCCGGCTGATGAAGGTGGGCTGCGGGGCGGGCGCTGCGATGGGAGCGCTGCGGGGGCGTGTCTCGTGGGAGCAGGCGAGCGCGCCAGCACACAGCCAAATGGCGAGCGACGGTTTCATGGCGATCTCCTTCGGCAGGGCGCGCGTCCATCGCGCGAGATAGGCTGGAGCAAGCGCCGTGCCCCGGTCGCCTTTTCAATTCTCCCCGGTTGGCTCGACCATGAGCTGGTGGTGCTGTGGCTATTGTGAGCCACTGAGGCAGGCTGGGTGCCCCCGCGGCATCGGCTGATGCAAGGAGCGGCGGTGGCGGCTTCGGTCGAGCGCGCCACCACCCGCAGCTGCCTAGCGCAAATTCAAGGTCGATCGTACACGAGCGCGCCGCCGGCAAAATAGCTGTGCTGGCCCTCGACGTGCAGGTTGTAGGTCGGGCCTTCGCCCGTCTCCAAAGTCAGCCGCGCCACGCGACCCGGCTCCACTCCGAGCGCGGACGCCGAGCCGCCGTGCGTCTCCGTCAGTGTGAGCAGCGTAGCCCCGACCTGCAGATCCATGGCCCGCACCCAGCCCGCGTCCGTAAAGAACGGATGATTGTCGGTGGCGACGAGGGCCTCGTTGATGCGCACGAAGCGCTGCGCGTCGCGCCGCACCACGCGCGCCACGACGCGCGCCGGCACCAGCGTATGCGCGACGCGATCGAAGCTCAAAATCCAATCCGAAGCTTCGACTTGCTCAATCGGCTTCTGGCTGCCGTCCGCGAGCGTGATGGGGGTACCGGCCGGAAAGCACTCGGCGTGAACTTTTGACGGGACCGGCTGCAGGTTTGCTCTCACGCTAACTGGATCACAGGCCTGCAGAAAGGTGCTGAGCACGTCGGCCCGGTGCGGCAAGAACACTTCGGTGAGCGCCGCTGACAGCTCCCCGCGCTCGTTGATGTGGGACTCCCCCAGCGACTTGGGCCAAACGCTGCCGCAGCCCAGCTTTCGCCCCTCGGACAGCACTTGCTCGGGCGCGTGGCAGCCCGCGCACGTCAGCGCGGTGACACGCTGTACGATCGAGTCGGGGGTCAGCGGGTCATCGCTCGGGCAAGTCACGTCCGCGGGGAGGAGCTGTCGCAGAGTGCCGGCTAGGCTCATCGCCTCGGCGGCGGGGCTGGCGGCGAGGCGTTCGGCAAAATTCGGACGCGCGGCGCCAGCGACCGCGCTCTCAACCGCGTCGCTGCTCGGGCTCGAGCGCAAGCGCAGAGTGGCGGGGCTGGCTCGCGCCAAATCCACGACGGATTGGTACAAGTCTTGGTAAAATATGTCGCCGCTCGGATCCGCCGTCGGCAGGTCCCAAATTTGCGGACGCGGAGACTGCGAGTCGGCCGTCGGCAAGATCTCGAGCTGGTTGGCTCGCTCGAGGTTGCCGGTGAGCACCTGCATGCGGAATTGGCGAAACTGAAACGGAGCCTGCATGCCCTGACCGACGCGGATTTGCCCGCAGTGACCGGCGTATTGGCAATCGCTGCCGTCGGCGCCCAAATGCGTCGCCGTGAGCACGGGCGGCAGCGTGCCGACGCCTTCGAAAAACAACGCCGAGAGGGCCCTCTCGCGGGTCGAGGCGTCGACGAACGGCAAGTCTTGCCACAGCTCTGCGACGGGGCGGCAGCTGCCGAGCGAGCGGGACGCATTGAACAGCGCGGCCTCGAAGATCAAGAGCAGGCGCTCCTCGGGATTGTCGAGGCCGGAATGCTTGGCGTAGATGATGCGGTACTCGCCGCACGACGAGCGATCGCTCGGCGCCAAGTCGAAGCGGTTGACGAGGGCGACGGGCGCGAAAAAATCCGGATCCCCCGGCGTGAGCAGGCCCGTGCTCTTGGCCAGACGCCCTTCGGCCCGAGGGCAATCGACGGCCAGGGCGGGCTGGAAAGCAAAATTGTCGGGGGCGTCGCAGTGGCGCACGTCCGAGAACACGCCGTCTAGGGTCGTGTTCTCGGTGTCGAACAAGCGCTGCAGCAGCTCGAGGGGCGTGCGCGCGACCTCGGCCGAGGACAAGAGCTGCTGTAGCGTCCGCTCGAGGGAGAACGCGGCCAGCACCTCCGGATCGCGCACCACGAGCCCCAGCCCGTCTGCCGGCACTCCTCGAGCCGGGTCGCAGTCCGCCCCGAGATCGTCGTTGGGATCGAAGGGCGTCGTCAGCGTCAGGGTGCCGCCAGTGCCGCCAATCAATATGGGCGGTATTGAGCCGAACGTCGCGCCCCCATTGGCTGGCTGCGGAGCGGAGGGCGGCACGGCGTCCCGAGCTGGCCCGTCGAACGAGTTACACGCCAAGCCGAGCAGGAGCCCTAGCGTCACCCAACCTTGCGAAGCTCGCATGTGCATCTCCCGGCCCGTGGGCAGGACCGTAGCACCGTTCGGCGCCACGACCTACTTGGTGCCCAAAGTGCCCTCCCGGATGGGCGGCCCTCGGTGGAGCGATGAGGCCAGCGGAGCCGCTCGCCGGGCGAGGCGCGCCCGGGGCCTCGCGATAGTATCAATTGATACTATTCAAGCGCTGATTTTCACAGTCGGCCTGCGAGGCATTTTGCCATCGCGAGGCGATTTGGAGTTGTGCGTTTCGTCACCCCACACAGTGGTCGAAGCCCAACGTCATAGATGGTAACAACTCGAGCGGATGCCGATCAAAGGCGCGCGCGCCAACCAAGACACCCGGGGTTCGAAGGCCGGAGCGCTGCTGCCGCCGTCGACCACGCTCGGCCTCGCCGTGGCGATAGTGGCGGTCCTGTCCGTAGCGATGACGTCGTATCGATCGCTACAAGTGCGTAACGAGGCCGCGGGTCGGGTCACCCACGCTCTGCGCGTGAAAGAGCTGCTCGAATCACTGCTCTCTTCGGTGAAGGACGCGGAGACTGGTCAGCGCGGCTTCCTGCTCACCGGCAACGAAAGTTACATCGAGCCTTTTACCCAGGCGACCATGCGCATCCCCGGCCAGTTCGACGCGCTGGAGGGGCTGCTGGAAGAGCCCGAGCAACGTCAGCTGCTGCGCGAGGGGCGGGTGCTGCTCGACGGGAAGCTGGCCGAGGTGCGCCAGACCATCGAGTTCAGGCGCCAAGGCGAGCTGGATCGCGCGCTCGAAATGGTTCGGTCCGATCACGGTCGGATCACGATGGACAACCTCCGCGCCGTCGTCGCCCAGATGCAGACCGCGGAGCAACGTACGCTCGACGCCCGGCAGCAAGACTGGCAGCAAGCCGTCGAGTTCTCCAACGACGTCGCTTGGGGGAGCGGCGGCTTGCTACTTTTTTGCATCGCCGCGGCCGCGGTCGTCATGTCGCGAGACTTTCGCGCGCGCGAGCGCCGCTCTTGGCTGCAGACGGGCCAGATGCAGCTGAGCGAGCGAATCGTGGGCGAGCAGCGCCTCGCCCAGCTCGGGGAGAACGTGCTGCAATTTCTGGCGCCGTATTTGGAGGCGCCGCTCGCCAGCATCTACATGTCGGAGCCGGGCGGCACCTTTCGGCGCCTCGCGGGCTACGCGTTGCCAGCGGCGGAGCGCGACGAAGCGGTGCTGCGCCGCGGTGACGGCCTGCTCGGCGAGGTGGTCAAGAGCGCTCGGCTCATGCACGTGCGCGACGTGCCCGATGGCTTCGTGGCCGAGTCGAGCCTGGGCCGAGCCAAGGTGCGTGAGCTTCTGCTCGCGCCCGCCGTCCACGACGGGCAAGTCCAGGCCGTGATCGAGCTGGGCTTCTTCAAGCCCGTCCACCCGGCAGATCTCGAGTTGTTGGTGGGCCTGTCGGAGTCGATCGGCGTCGCGGTGCGCGCCTCCAAAGATCGCAGCCGGCTGGAGGAGCTCCTGCAAGAGACGCAGCGCCAAGCCGACGAGCTACAAGTGCAGCAAGAGGAGCTGCGCGTCAGCAACGAGGAGCTGGAAGAGCAAGGGCGCGTGCTGAAGGAGTCGCAAGCGCGCCTCGAAAATTCGCAGGCCGAGCTCGAGCAAACCAACTCGCAGCTGGAGGAGCAGGCGCAGCTACTGGAAGCCCAGAAAGACAATCTAGCCGGCGCGCAGTCGGTCTTGCTGGAGCGCGCCAACGAGCTGCAACGCGCCAACCGCTACAAGAGCGAGTTCCTGGCGAACATGAGCCACGAGCTGCGCACGCCGCTCAACTCGTCGTTGATCTTGGCCAAGCTGCTGGCGGACAACAAAGACGGCAACCTGACGGCCGAGCAGGTGCGCTTCGCGCAGACGATCCAATCGGCCGGCAGCGACCTGTTGGCGCTCATCAACGACATCTTGGACTTGTCCAAGATCGAGGCGGGCAAGGTCGAGCTGGAGCTGAACGACGTGCCCCTGGCGCCGGCGGTCGAGGCGCTGATGCGCAGCCTGCAGCCCATCGCGGCGCAAAAGGGCCTGAGCTTCAGCTCGTACATCGCGCCCGGGGCGCCGGAGCGGATGCGCACCGACGCGCAGCGCGTGAACCAGATTCTGAAGAACCTGCTCGCCAATGCCCTAAAGTTCACCGAGAAGGGCTCGGTGACGCTGCGCGTGCTCGCGCCCGACGAGCGCACGGTTTGCTTCGAGGTAGAGGACACCGGCATCGGCATCGGCCCCGACCAACACGAGGCCATCTTCGAGGCCTTTCGCCAGGCCGACGGCAGCACGCATCGCAAGTTCGGCGGCACCGGCCTCGGCCTGAGCATCGCGCGGGATTTGGCCCGCCGCTTGGGCGGCGGCATCGACGTGAAGAGCGCGCTGGGCGAGGGCAGCACGTTCACGCTGCGCTTGCCGCTGCGCGGCGCGCCGGTGGCGTCGCCTCTGCCCCCGCCCCCCGCAAACGAGCCGCGGGCCATCAGCCGAACGCCGTCACCGCCGCCGGCGCTCTCGCCCGCCGTCATCGAAGACGATCGTCACCAGCTGCGGGACGACGCGCGCGTCATCTTGGTCATCGAGGACGACCTGAAATTCGCGGCTGTCTTGCGTGACTTGGTGCGTGAGCTGGGGTTCCAATGCGTCGTGACGAGCACGGCGCACGACGGGCTCGCCGCCGTGGCGACCCTGCGCGTCAGCGCCATCGTGCTCGACATGAACCTGCCGGACCACTCCGGGCTCGGCGTGTTGGATCAGCTGAAGCGCGACCCCGCGACGCGCCACATCCCGGTCCACGTGGCGTCGGTCGACGACTTCTCGCGTCAGGCGCTGGAGCTGGGCGCCGTCGGCTACGCCTTCAAGCCCGTACAGCGCGACGATCTGACCAAGGCCATCCGCACCTTGGAAGAGAAGCTCTCGCAAGGCATGCGCCGCGTCCTGATCGTCGAAGACGACGAGCGCCAGCGCAGCAGCGTGAGCGAGCTGCTGAGCAACGGGGACGTAGAGATCGTCGGCGTCGCGACCGCGACCGGCGCGTTGAAGGCGCTGCAGAACACCACCTTCGACTGCATGGTCATGGATCTCCATCTGCCCGATCTGAGCGGCTACGAGTTGCTGGAGCAAATGGCGACCCACGAAAACATCGCCTTCCCACCGGTGATTGTTTATACCGGCGGCTCGCTGAGCACAGAAGAAGAGCAGCGCCTGCGCCGCTTCTCCAAGTCCATCATCATCAAAGACGCGCGTTCTCCGGAGCGCCTCTTGGACGAAGTGACGCTATTTTTGCACCAGATGGAGACGCAGCTGCCGCCGGAACGCCAGCGCATGCTGAAAGAGGTACGCAACCGCGAGGCGGCGCTGGAAGGTCGCCGCATCTTGGTCGTCGAGGACGACGTGCGCAACGTCTTCGCCCTCACCAGCCTGCTGGAGCCCAAGGGTGTCAAGGTGGAGATCGCGCGCAACGGCAAAGAGGCCTTGCAGGCCCTGGAGAGCCATTCGAGCGGAAAGATCGACCTGATCTTGATGGACCTGATGATGCCCGAGATGGACGGCCTCACCTGTATGCGTGAAATCCGCAAGCGGCCGGAGTGGAAGAAGCTGCCCATCATTGCCCTGACCGCCAAGGCCATGAAGGACGATCACGCTCAGAGCGTCGCCGCGGGCGCCAACGACTACATCGCCAAGCCGCTCGACGTGGAGAAGCTGCTGTCGCTGGTGCGCGTGTGGATGCCCAAATGAGCGCGGATGCGCCTGAAGGCGCGCGCCATTTCGAGCTCGAGCTCAAGTTGTTTCTCGAGGCGCTGTACCTGCGCTACGACTACGATTTTCGGCACTACTCGCACGCCTCGCTCAAGCGGCGGATCACCGCGGCCATGACGCGGCTAGAGTGTCGGAGCGTGACTCAGCTTCAAGAGCGCGTGATCCACGACGCGGCTTGCTTCCCCGTTTTGCTCGACTTCTTGACCGTGCAGGTCAGCGACATGTTCCGCGACCCCAGCTACTTCCGGGGGTTGAGAGAGAAGGTCGTGCCGTTGCTGCGCACCTATCCGTCGCTCAAGATCTGGGTGGCCGGCTGCAGCGCGGGCGAAGAGGCATATTCACTGGCCATCTTGCTACGCGAAGAGGGCTTGCTCAATCGCTCGCTGATCTACGCCACCGACATCAACGCGGCCGCGTTGAAGCGCGCCGAATCCGGGGTCTTCGACATCGAGCGGCTGCCGCAATTTACGCAAAATCACCGAGAGTCTGGGGCCAGCTCGTCGCTTTCGGACTACTACACGGCGGCCTACGGCGGCGCCTTGTTCGACCCTTCGCTGCGGGAGCGCATCGTGTTCTCGGATCACAGTCTGGCTACCGACGCCGTCTTCGCCGAGGTGCAGCTGGTCTCTTGCCGCAACGTGCTCATTTACTTCGATCGCACCTTGCAAGACCGCGCCTTGAGCCTCTTTCACGAAGCGCTGTCGCACAAAGGTTTCCTCGGCATCGGCGCCAAAGAGAGCGTGCGCTTCTCGAGTCACGCGGCAAAGTTCCAAGAGCTGGTCGCCACGGACCGGATCTATCGAAAGGTCGGCCTATGAACCCTCCGGCGCAGCGGCCGCTCGGCGCGGTCATGCTCGGCGGCTCGGCGGGCTCGGTCGACGTGCTGCTCAGCTTGCTACCGGCTTTCGACGCCGCCAGCTCGGTGCCGGTGCTGGTCGTGGTGCACGTGCCGCGCGCGCGCCCCAGCCGCTTGGTAGAGGTCTTCGGGCCCAAGTGTCGCGTTCCGGTGGTGGAAGCCGAAGACAAGCAGCCGCTCCTGCCCGGGGTCATCTACCTTGCCCCGCCCGACTACCACCTGCTCGTCGACAAGGGCGCGCAGTTGGCGCTGGCGGCCGACGAGCTGGTCCACCACTCGCGGCCGTCCATCGACGTCTTGTTCGAATCCGCGGCCGATGTCTTCGGCTCCGCCGTGCTGGCCATCGTGCTGAGCGGGGCCAACGCCGACGGCGCGGCCGGGCTTGCGACCATTGCGCGGGCGGGGGGGCTGACCTGGGTGCAAGCGCCCGCGGACGCGGCGGCGCCCGCCATGCCCGAGGCCGCGCTGGCGGCCGCCCCTGATAGTACAGTGCTGGGCGTGGCAGAAATCGCCGAAGAGCTGCGCACGATTCGCGCTGGGCTATACCGCCAGCGCCCCTTCGCTCCGAGGGTCTCGCCATGAAGTGCCTAGTCGTCGACGACGTAGAAGACAATCAGTTGGTGCTGTCCGCCCTGCTGCAGGGCTCAGGCGTCGAGGTCCTGTGCGCCAGCTCGGGGCGCGAGGCGCTGGAGCTTCTGCTCGAGCACGACGTGGGCCTCGCCCTGCTCGACGTGCAGATGCCCGAGATGGACGGCTTCGAGCTGGCCGAGATCATGCGCGGCACCGAGCGGACGCGCCAGGTTCCGATCATCTTCGTTACCGCGGGCGCGCGCGAGCAGCACCGCATGTTTCAAGGTTACGAGCTGGGCGCGGTCGATTTTCTGTTCAAGCCGATCGAGCCGCACGTCTTGCAGAGCAAGGTGAACGTCTTCTTGCAGCTGTACCGGCAGCGGCAAGAGCTGGCCGAGCAGCTGCAAAAATTGTCGCAGACGTTGCGCATGAACGAGATGTTCACGGCCATCTTGAGCCACGACTTGCGGAACCCGCTCAACGCGGTGCTGGCGGGGGCCGAAGTGCTCCTGCGCTCCGCGCAAGACGAAGTGTCGCGCAAGATCGCCGAACGCATTCGCTCGAGCGGACAGCGCATGTCCGGGCTGGTCAACGACACCTTGGATTTGGCGCGCGGGCGCGTCGGTGGCGGCATCGCCCTCGATTGCCGAGCGATGGATCTGGGAGAGCTTACCCAGCGCGTCGTCGCCGAGCACGAAATGAACCCGCAGGGGGCGCGGGTCAGCGCCGAGCTTCAGGGCGACCTGAGCGGCTGGTGGGATCCAGCGCGCCTGGCGCAGGTCATCTCCAACTTGCTCGGCAATGCCTTGGATCACGGCGCTCCGGGCGAGCCGGTCTTGGTGAGCGTGCAGGGCGACGACCCAAAGGTCGTGCGCATCCGCGTCTCCAATACCGGTACCGTGCCGCCCTCGGTGCGAGCTCGCATCTTCGATCCGTTCGGTTCGCGCGAGCGAACTTCGACGAAGAGCGGGCTCGGCCTCGGGCTGTACATCGTGCAGCTGGTGGTGCAGGCTCACGGGGGCCATGTCGAGCTCGAGCCCGACGACGGCGAGCACACGGCCTTTCGACTCGAGCTGCCTCGGCGGCGCACGGAAGCGACGCCGGCGGCCTAGCGCGGCGCAAAAAAGCAGAATTTGGGGGGCGCCCCCTCAAGAAGCGCCGGCTTGGGCCGTTGGGGAGGGTATCGTGTCATTCGGGGCGTTTTTGCCATTCGCCCTCTCGCGGAAAGGGCGGCATGGCGATCGCGAAACCGGACGATTCCAGGGACAGCGTGCCGAGCGACGCGCCCGCGCTGCCTGGCCGTGTGCTGCTCGTCGACGACCAGCAGGAGTTGCGGCGCCTGCTCGAGCGGGCTCTGGTCAGGGTCGGGCACGAGGTCGTCACCGCCAGCAACGGTAGAGAGGCGATCGAGCTAGCATCACGGAGCCGCTTCGATCTCGTGATCAGCGACGTGCGCATGCCGGACTTGGGGGGGGTCGAGCTCCTGGAGCGCCTGCACGCGGAGGACGCGGACCTGCCCGTGCTGCTGGTGTCGGGCTCGCCCGATTTGGATACCGCGATGAGCGCGGTCAAGTTCGGAGCCTACGAGTACCTGGTCAAACCGGTCGGCCTCGACAAGCTGCGCGAGAGCGCGGCGCGGGCCATCGAGCAACGGCGCAGGACGGACCGCGCCAAGCAGGTGCTCGATCAGTACCGCTCGGGTGAGCGCCTGCGCGCGGCGCGAGTCTGCGGCGCCGAGGATCGCGAGAGCTGGACGGGCGAGCTGCTGGGCGGTCGCTACCGCATTGGTCGGCTCTTGGGCGCGGGCGGCATGGGCGCGGTGTACGAAGCGACGCGCGAAGATTTGGGGCAGATGCGGGTCGCCGTGAAGGTGCTGCATGCGTCGCTCGCCAACGACGAGACGCTGCTGGCGCGCTTTCGGCGCGAAGCCGAGACCGTCGGCTCCATCAATCACCCCAACATCGTGCGCATCCTGGACTTTCAGGCCCAGCCGGACGAGCCGGCCTTCTTGGTGATGGAGCTGCTCGATGGCGTGTCTTTGCGGCACGAGCTCGCTCGTCAAGGGCGCTTTTCCGGGGCGCGCACCGTGTTCATCGCCGCGCAGATGCTTTCCGCTCTGGCCGCCGTGCACCGCGCGCAGGTAATCCATCGCGACATCAAGCCCGAGAACATCGTGCTCACGAGCATGTCGGGCCTCGGTGACATCGTCAAAGTGTTGGACTTCGGCGTGGCGAAGGTGCTGAACGCTTCGGCGGGCGATACGCTGACCCAGGCCGGTACGGTGCTGGGCACTCCCACGTACATGGCGCCCGAGCACGCGCGGGGCGCGCCCATCGACATCCGCAGCGACCTGTACTCGGTGGCCGCCATCATGTACGAGGCGCTGGCGGGGCACGCGCCGTTCGCGGGTGACAACTACAACGCGCTGCTGTTCGCGATCCAACAGGGCACGCCCACGCCGCTGGCCGAGCTGCGGCCCGACGTCGACCTCGAGCTGATTGGCGTCGTCATGCGCGCCATGGCCACCGAGGCGAGCGCGCGCTTTCAAACGGCCGAAGAAATGGCGGAAGCGTTGGCGCCTTGGGCGAGCCTGGAGGCGAGCCAAAGCACCCCGCCCGAATCTTCCGCGGCCGTCTACGCGCCGACGATCGTCAAATCGAGCGTCGAGTAAGGCGCGGTCCCTGACTTGCCTCGCACGTGCCCGTGCGAGCGATGCCAAATTGGGGACACGACCCACGCGCCGCCGCGTACTTACTTCTTGCCCTTGGCCTTGAGCCCGCCCTTGGGGCGTACTTCGGGCGCCAGGTCGGGGTTCGACCAGTAAAACTCGTTCTTTTTCCCCGATTCGTCGGCGAAGCCCACCGTCTTGAGCTCGGCCTCGATCGTCGCGGTGCCGGCCGGGACATGGTCCTTCTTCACGCACGAGAAGAACATGAAGATCTTCTCACCGGGCTTGACCGCGCCCGCGAAAATGTTGCCCGAGCAAGGCTGGAAGGGGCGCGTCTTGTCGCCCGAGCTGACTTGCAGCTGCTTGCCGGCCTTGTCGTAAAAATACGCGACCAAGTAGCCGAAGAGGATTTGGCTATCGGACTTGTTGACGATGCTGAACTTGGGGCCCTCGTCGGTGGTCTTACCCGTGTATGCGACCTCCATCATGCGCGAGTCACCGCTCGCCAGGCAGGGCTTCTCGGAGGTGCCGACTCCGCTCGAGCCCTTGGGGCAGTCGTCGCGCAGCTTGGCGGGCGCCTCGGCGGTAGGGGCCGGCGGCGGAGCAACGGCGGGCGCCGCCGAAGGCTGCGGCTTGGCGGCGGGCTCCTTGGGGGCTTCTTCTTCGCAGCCGGCCACGAGCGTCAGGAGTGCAAGAACCAATGGGAGCTTCATGGAGTGCATGAGGGCCGGCATGGTGCCCTCAGCGCGTCTTTGCAGGCAAGAAGGTAAGCACCGCCGCGAGCGCCAGTCCGCCGCTATCCATGTGGTCGATTTCTCATGGCGCCAAGGTCGTAGGCGATGGGCCGTGCGCGCGCACTGCAGCTTTCCAGTCTGTTCAGCGTTCAACCAGGCCCACCAGCATGGCGATTCGACTAGCGATTTCCTGCGTCGCGTCGCGGGGTATCGGCATACATAGCCATTGCCATGCAGACGCGTTCCTCGTGGGTCGTTTGGGCGCTCGCCGTGGGTTGGCTGGTTGGCTGTGCCCCGGCCCAGGCTGGCGCTCCAACCGCCGCCTCCCCGCCGCCCAGCACGCCGCGCGATCGAGACATCGCTCGCGACCAGCGGGCGCTCGAACGGCGCCTGCAGAAGCTAGAAAAGCAGGCGTTGTCCGAGCTGCGGCGGCTGCGCGATAGCCGGCAAGCCACCACCGGCGCCGCCGAGCCCCCTGGCGACGACGACGTGGCCAGCGGCGACTACGAGCTGATGATCTTGGGTGGCCGCAAGCACGAGGCGTTTCTGGGTTGCTTGTGTGATCAACAGCGGCCCGACTCCGTGTTCAACATGCTCGGCGAGCATGGCTCGCACGCTTCGCCCAGCAGCATCCGCAACAAATTCGCTCCGTACGGCTCGAACCACGACGACACCTCGGCGTGCAACGCCGAGGCCACTCATCCGCCCGTGGTCATGTCATCGGACGGCAAATCGCTGGGGCTCTTGACCCTGAATGCCTCGCTGGAGCGCCGCATCACCGCGCCCTCCGTCGCAGACTGGCTGAGCCGCATGTGCGGTGAATAGTCAGCTCGCGCGTGCGCCCGAACGCGTGAACCACGCGACAGCGGAAGGCGGAAACGGCTTCCGGTGATGGGACGAGCCAAGCTCCAAGCGGGCCCTTAGTGCCCTGGGCCCTGGGCTGCGTGGTCAACCCTTCATTGCGGCGCGCCGTTCGTGATCCATTGCTCGATGAGGGCAATGTTGGCGGGGGTGACGCAGGCCTCGTCACCATCTTCGTAACACTTGTCGAGCGGCATGCGCGCGGTCTCCCCGCAGGGCCCCTTGAGCAGCTTCACGAGCGCGCTCTCTTGCGGGCTGCCCGGCTTCAGCAGCGGCCCGCACGTCTTGGTTTGATGCGTGGTGAGCGTCGTGTACAGCTGGTCGTCGAGCTTCAGCTTCAGGGGATGCTCGGGCAGGTCATGGCAAAGGCCGCCGAAGCACGACATTTGGATGATGTTCTTGAGGGTAGCGAACGAAGCGGTGGCGCCCCCAGCGCCGGTTGCGGAGCCCCCCGCGCCAGCGCCGCCCGTCGCGGAGCCGCCCGTCGCGGAGCCCGCCGTCGCGGAGCCGCCCGTCGCGGAGCCCGCCGTGGCGGAGCCGCCCGTCGCAGCGCCTGCCGCTGCGGCGCCGGCCGTCGCGGAGCCGCCCGTCGCGGCGCCCGCCGTTGCGGAGCCGCCCGTCGCGAAGCCCGCCGTTGCGGAGCCCGCCGTCGCGCTGGTTCCGGCGGAGCCTGCCACGACGGGATCTTCCGCGCTGCAGCCGAGGAGTAGCAGCGCGAGAGTCAGCGCGGCGAGGGTGGTGGGTGGAGTGGGCACGGCCAAGGTGATGCGGCGCAGGTTCATGGGTTCGTCATTCACAGGTGCTCTTCCCGAGCACGAAGTCTTCCACTTGGTGCTCGAACGGAAGCACTTCATGGGCAAGCTCCAGGTTGATGCGCTCGGCCTGGCGCATTTCGTCTTGTTTTTGGCTGATGTCGCGGGCGATCGCCGTGAGCTCGGCGCCGTCTCCGGATTTCATGGCCGAGTCGATGCGGCTCGCGAGCCATGGCATGCTCGCGTTCATCATGCCAATGCCTTCGGCGGTGGCGTAGAACTTGGCTCGCGTCTCGCCGAAACCAGGCAGGCCCGGCGGTAGAGGATCGTACTGTCGATGCAGCTCGGCTAGGGCCGCGTTCAGCGCGCCGAGCCGCGGTTTTAGCTCGTTCAACGCTCGCCTGGCTCCCGCTGCGCTCCGCTCCAGCTCGGCCGGATTGGTGGCCACGGCCTTGCGTGCCTTGCTCGTCGACTCTCCGCGGCACGCTAGCGGCGAGGCAGAGGCCAGCAGCAAGAGCGCAAGCGGTATGACGCCTCGTTGCGATTTCCAGCGCGCGGCGCCTCGCCGACGCGGCGCTTCGTTCATGTTCATGGCCCTCCGGCGGGATAAGCGGCCTGCGCGACGCCCGGCTCGCTCACGGTGCTCGTTTCGAAGCTCCAGCTGCCTCCGGGCGGGAGCTCGGCCTGGCCACGCCCGAGCGCCATGCCCAGGGGGCGCCCGGCGCGATTGAGCGGGAAAACGGCCACCGAAGGGTTCGTCACGACGGTGTCGAAGCCATTGGCGAGCGCGCCGGTGTACGACACGCCCGTTGCTTGGCTGACGGGCTGCACCTCGCTGATGCTGAAGCCTTCGATGGGCACGACGTCGAGAGTCCAGAAGTTGCACCAGTATTCCACGCCGCCCACGTCCTCGAGGGCGACCTCGGCGGTCAAATCGGTGAGGGCGATCATGGTCACGTCACCGGGGGCCACGCACGCGGCCATCGTGCCGGAGCCGTCCGCGAGCTGGTAGAAGCGCTGCACCAGCAAACCGCCGACGCCCATGGCCAACGACTGCGCGGACTTGTCGAGCAAGCTCACCGAGAATGCAGGACTGCAGGCGGGCTCGTCACCTTCATTCTTGAGTGCCGCGTACAGCTGCAAGCTCGCAGACTCGGGCTGCAACGTGAGCGCCAACAGCTTCAGCGCGCCACAGCCGCTGGCGTGAGCCGTCACGGGCAAGCCCACCGGAGCGATCACCGCGTCGTCCCCCTGGCGCGCCTCCGGCTTGCTCCGCTCGCCCGAGCAGGCGAGCAGGAGCGTTGCTGCAGTCAGGATGAAGAATGACGTTGCGTGCATGAAAAGCGGGGCGACGTGCGCGCCCCCGCTCCCAGGTGCTCAGGTGGCTTTGAGCTCCGTGAACCCTCCCGGGCTGTGGATGGTGGCGCCTTGGACCGCGCCCAAGCCGCCGGCAAAGTCTTCCGTCTTGTCGGAGTAGCCGAAGTGCGTGACCTCGTTGGCGGGGCCGTCCTTGGCAGGGAAGCCCGTCGCGTCGGCCTTCATGCCCATGGCGTTCATGATGTTGCAGTAATACTTGTTCACGGGCGCGTTGCCGTACTTTGCCTCCGTGCCGGTGCCTTGGCTGACACCGTTGGAGGTTTGGGGCGTGCCATCAACGCACTGCGAGAGGCTGCGGCCGAGCATTTGCTCCGCGGTCGCGCCCGAGGCGGCGTCCAGGTTGACGATCTGTCCGGTCTTGAAATACCCGCCCCCGCTGCCAGCTTGGATGATGGGGGCGTTGTTCAGGTTGTGGGCGTTGCCGTCCGACATCTCGTTCATCCAAACCGCGACGGTGTTGTCGAGCACCGTTCCCGCGTCCTCGGTCATGCTGTCGAGGAACTTGATCAGGTTGGCGAACTTCTGGGCGTAGTACGTGTCGATCTTGATCAGGTTGTCCACCGCGTCTTTGACGCACGGTCCCTGCATGCTCGCGTCGCTCAGCCGGTGAGACTGATTGTGCGAGTCGGCGGTGATGCCCAGCCCGCTGAAGATGAAATTGTTGGGGTACTTCAGGAAAATGACGGGGTTGGCGTTGCAGGCGGCCGTGAGCGCGGCGATGGCCGAGTAGAGGTCCGCGTTGTCCATGGTGTCGTTCACCTTGCGGGTGAGCGCGTCTCCCGTACCGCTGCCCGGCTTGTTGTTCGCGCCCAGCGACATGGCCAGCTCCTGGCTGCACTGCGCTGAGCCCACGACTTTGCCCACGCTGTTCACGAGCTCCATCCACGCGGCGAGCTTGTCTTTGTCGACCTTGCTCATGTCTTTGCTCATCAGCCGACTCAGGTCGCCCTTCACGATATCGGTGATGGCCTTACCCTTCGCTACGGCCCAGGTGTCGGCGTTCATGGGCGTGCCCGACTTGAACAGCCCCGTCAGCCCGTTGAACGCTTGCGTGGCGTTCACGGCCGGGAAAATTTGCTCGGCCGCCGAGTAAGAGATGGCCGACTGCGCCCCTTCGCGGGACTGTCCGGCCACGTTCATGAACAGCGGGGTACCAGAGGGGCTCAGCTGCTTTGCCATCACGTGGTCCAGCGAAGGACCGACCGGCATGGCCTTGAACTTCGGATCACCGAACGAAAATGGGCTGTCGCTGTTCGGCGTGACCGGTTGGCAAGTGAAGATCGAGCCTGCGATCTGCGTGTGCGAATCGTTACCCTGGCCGCGGCCCTTGCCGGCGCCGGTGTTGTTCGCCGTCCACTCGTTCATGGTGCGGATGCCGCGCGGCATCAGCAGCTTTTTGGCGTAAGGGGCCAGCGACGCCAGGCTGGTTCCGGTCAAATCGGCGGCCAAGAGCTCGCCCGTGAGCTTGTTCGGAAACCACTTGTTGGTGATGCAGCCATAGTGCGTGAACATCACGATCGTGCGCTTGGGCGTCGTGGCGGACTGAGCCTTCGCGCTGCGCTCCCAGAGCGAGCTGAGGAAAGGCGCAGCCACGACCGCTCCGCCCAGGCCTTTGAGGAGAATTCTTCGGTTGAAATTGGTCATGTTCGGGATTTCCTCAGGTTTCACAGATCGCCACGCACGCGCAGGCGGAAGGAATCAGCTTGGCTGAGATCCGCGAGCAAGGTGAGAATGCTGTAGCCGGTGCCGTTCAGCTTCGTCTTCAAGTCGTCGACCACGCATTGATCGTTCGCGTTGGCGCCGCGGCCATACGCGTAAGAGACCCACGCCTGGGCGTAGAGCTCCTTGGCCTTGGGCATCTTGGCGATCTCCTCCATCAGCTGCACCGGCGAAGAGATGTCTTTCTTCGCGCCGTCGCCGAAGTCCACGCTGGCGGTCGCGTCGATGGCCCCGGAGCGCAGATCGGTGGTTTGCCACTTGCCGATCGCGTCGTAGTTTTCGAGCGCGTAACCGAACGGGTTGATGACGCTGTGGCAGCCCATGCAAGGTTGCTCTTTCTCGGTCAACGCCTCGACGAACGAGCGCTGGGTCGTGAACGTGCCTTCGACCGTCTTGTCCAGAGCGCCGGGGACGGGCGCCCCCGGGTTGACGTTGAGGATCGCGCTGGCGATGAACGCTCCGCGCAGGATCGGGCTCGTCGCGCCGTAGTTGGCGTACGAGCTCAAGAAGCCGGCGCGGGTCAAGAAGCCAGGGCGTGGCGTGGCCGCCGCGTCGAGGGTCACTCGGGTCAGCTCGTCCGTGTATTGCGCCGGGTCCAGGCCGTAGATGGCGGCGTTATCCTTGTTGACGAACGCCACGTTGCTGGTCAGCAAATCCTGGAAAGAGCCGTTGGCGAACGCAACCTCTTCGAAGAACGCGTTCAGCTCTTTCAAGTAGCTGGCCTTGGCGCCCGCTTGGTACGTGGGGAACTTGGCCGGGTCGTGGTCACCCTTGAACCAGTGCGCGCTGCCGTTGTTCATCTGCGCCCACTCGTCGTGAAAGGCAGATACGAGCGGGCCGGTCTTCTCGCGCACCAGGATCATGCGTTTGGCCTGCGTCAGGATCTGGTCCTTGGTGCCGAGCTGGTCGCTGTCGGCCGCCATGTTGAGCTCGTCGTCCGGAACGGAGCCCCACAGCAGGAAAGACAGGCGCGTCGCCACCTCCTGCGGAGATAGCTTGATGGCCGCGCCCTCGACCTCGGTGTTCAGCTCGGGGATGAGCAAGAACGACGGCGATACCAGGAAGGCGTTGAGCGTCGCCTCGGCGACCTCGGCAGGTGTGCCGGGTGGCGTGGTGTGGCTCAACGTCTCGAAGCTGGCGACCTCCTCGGTGGTGAGCGCGCGCCGGAATGCCTTGCGACCGAAGGTCTCGATGGTGGTTTTCAGACAGCCCGCCGCCGCGGGATCACAGCTGATGAACTTGGACTTGTTCGGTCCGGACATCACGTCTGCGGCGATGGCGGCTGCGGTCTCTTGATAGACCTGCCAAGCGGGCGCCGTCATCGGACCCGTGAAGTCGCCGACTAGCGAGTCGGCCACGGCTTTCCCGCCCAAGGTCGTCACGCCGAGCAGGTCGCGCACCACGTTGCCGTACTGGCGGTTCATCAGCCGCGGGATCTGGGTCGTTACGGGAACGCCCTGCACGCAGGGCCCAGGCGGCAGCAGCCCGGCACCGCCGCCGTTGGTGGTGGTCGTCGTCGTACCGGCGGTGCCAGTAGGCGCACCGCTCGCGCCGCCGGTCGCAGGGTTGGTCGGAGAGCCCGGACCGTCCTTCGTGTCAACGTTGGAGCTGCACGCGACGAGCGCTGCGGAAAGTGCTCCGAGAGCGACCAACAACCGTTTTTCTTTCATGACGACCTCTCCAAAAGGACAGCGAAACCGAATGCGGTGACGGATGGCGACTCGAGAGTCGGCGCGGCGACGCGCCTGATCCCGGAATTGGTTCCACAACTCGGCTCCGCCCGCGCGACGAGCGGCGGAGTCAGGGCTCATGAATTAGCTCTCGCCTTGATTTCTCGGTAGACGAGCGTTTCTTCGCCCGGCAACTGAATGTTTCCAGCAAGCGGGTGCGAAAAACTGCACCCGCTGTTTTCTGACCTGAAACGGCTGGATGGTGACAGCTCGCGCTGCGGTGGCTAAGCGCGATTTGCCGAGAAAAAGCGATGGTTTCGTGCAGCGCGCCCGCGGCTCCGCGCGTCGCCCGCGCTAGCTGACGCCTCGGTGACGCCGCGCGCGAGCGCAAGCGTTGTCGGTGCGAGCCGCAAAAAATCGAACCTCGGTCAGCAATTTTCTTGCGAGCCTTGCTGCTCAGAAGATGCCGAGACCGCTGGCGGTGCTGGCCGGCACGGCGCGCCGCGAGTCCCAGTGCTCGGCGAGCTTGCCCTCTGCCAAGCGGAACAGATCGTAGAAGCCGTAGGGCTTGCCGTCGAGCGTGCCCTCCGAGAGCGCAAAAACGAAATCGCCATCGGCGATCACGTGATGGACCTTGGTGTACTCGATCTTTGCTGCCGAAAGAGCGCGATGGTCGACGTAGCCGCTAGCCAAGAGGTCGCTAGACCCGCCGCTCAAGTGAGTGAGCACGACGCTCCGGCTCGCTCCTGCTTGCTCTGGGTGGGTGATCTCGGTCGGGCCGTCGGCGCTGGAAGCTTGGTTCGCGTCCGAGTCCCAATGCTCCATGAGCTTGCCGTCTTTCAGGCGGAACATATCGAAGATGACACCGCTGCTCGAATAGCGGCCTTGCACGACGACCAGCTCGCACTCCGCCAGCGTACGCAGCCGCTCGTACTTGAAAGAAGCGGAGGTGACGAGGCCGCTCATCACGCTCGTAAAGGCCGCCACACCGCTCTTGGCGATGGGGTTGTGCTGCAGGTACGGGTCGGCCCAATACTCGGCAATAGCAGACGTTTGCTTGTCGACGAACAGAGCGTCGAGCGCGGCGTTGGCTCGCGCCTTGTTGGACGCAGCTAGCTCGGCGTCGCAGGTGCTCGCGGTGCCGCCCGTGTCCGCTCCGCCGCTCGCGCCTCCGGAGCCTGCCCCCGAGCCGTTGCCTCCGGCGCCGGCGGAACCTTCCGGGGTTGGGGCGCTTCCGCCCGTGGGCGCGCCCGCGTGGCTGCTCGAGCCGCCGGTCGCGCTCACGCTGGCGCCGCCGGTCGCGCTCAGGTTGGCGTTGCCGCCCGACACCTCTCCTGGGCTGCCGGAGCTGGCTGCGTTACTGGCCGCGGCGCCCGCGCTGCCCGGGTCGGGCTTGCTCTGGTCGGGGCTCGAGCAGGCCAGCGCGTGCGCCAGCATCAGCGCGCACGCGCACCTGCGCGGACCAAGCGAGAGCCCCAGCGCGTGCCGCATGCGGTGCGGGTAGCGCCTCGCTCGACGCTAGTCAACGGGCTGTGAACACCGGAGCGTGTGATTCGCAGCTCAGCAAAGTTGCACTCTGCAGGTGCGGAAAAGCACGTTGGCTCCAAGTGCTCTCGTGCTTCGCGCCGCCCGTTCATCGAGAGAGGCTCGCAATTGCTGGGTGAATTCGCGGTGTTCCGGGCTGCGGCAGCTGTGTCAATTTTACACAGTCGGGTTCGCGCGGCTGTACGGCGAAGTTTTCTTGCGCTGGGCCTCGGAGTCTGTAGTGATGCGAGAGTTGGACTCGCGGCTCCGGGACAGCTGGCGACACACGATGAGTCGTGCGATCGCGTTTACCCTCGCGGCAGGGAGCGCGCTGCTGCCTGCTCGGGCCCAGGCGCAAGAAGCGGTAGAGCCTGCAAGCGCGGCGCCTGCTCTGCCTGCTCAGGAGCAAGAAGCAGTGGAGCCCGCAAGCGCGGCGCCTGCTCCGCCTCCGGAGCCTTTGGCCGACCCGGCGACGGACGTGACCGACGTTCGAATCCACGCGTTCGTCAGTCAAGGGGTCATCAAGACCACCAACAACAACTACCTGGCGAGATCCAAGCGTGGCAGCGCCGAGTTCTCGGAGGTAGGCTTCAACCTAACCACGAGCCTATCGCCCGACTTGCGCGTGGGCGTGCAGATGTTTGCCCACGAGCTCGGTCCGCTCGGCAACTACACGCCCACGTTCGATTGGTACTACCTAGACTACCGTTTTCGAGACTGGCTCGGGGTCCGCGTTGGTCGCAACAAGATCCCTTTCGGGCTCTACAACGACAGCGCTGACATCGACGCCGCGCGGGTTCCCATCCTGTTGCCGCAGTCGCTGTACCCCATCGATCATCGCGACTACTTGCTGGCCCAGACGGGTATCGAGCTGTATGGCAACCAGCGGCTCGGTCCGCTCGGTCAAATCGAGTACCGCGGCTACGGCGGCACGCTGAACCTTGCCACGCCGCCACCCCCCGCTCCCGGCGTCACGATTGACAAGGTCGACATGCCCTACGTCTACGGTGGTCGCCTTTCGTGGCTGACCCCCGTCGAAGGGTTGACGGCCGCCGCCAGCTATCAAGCCCTGCGCTTCGACTGGAACTACAATTTCGTCCCCGAGCTCGTGCCCGTCTTCCAGAGCGTCGGCCTCTTGCCGCCGGGCTCGGGCCCAACTTTGCCGGTGCAGTTTCGGGTCAAGTTGTGGGTCACTTCGCTCGAGTACCAGTTGGGCAACCTGCTGGTGGCTGCCGAGTACGGGCGGTGGATCGGCAAGTTCAATAGTCGAGCGCCCGCGCTCTTGCGTCCTCACACCGTCAACGAGCGCTACTACGGGATGGTCTCGTACCGCGTGACCCCCTGGTTCACACCCGGCGCCTACTACTCGGTCTATTATCCGAACATCGAGCAGCGCGACTCTCGCAAGGACTACCAGCGCGATCTGGCGTTGAGTGTTCGCTTCGATCTGACTCCCAACTGGCTCCTCAAGCTGGAGGGGCACTGGATGAACGGTACGGCGGCTCTCGAGGCGTCGATGAACGACGTCAAGGACGTGCAAGAGCTGGACAAGAACTGGAGCGCATTCCTAGCCAAAACGACCGCGTATTTCTGAGCGTTCGGACCCCCACCCATGAAGCCTTTCCGCCCCCCGCAGACAGCCGTTTCGCCGAGCGCTCGGCGGCGCCTCCGCGTGCTCGCGCTGGTCGGGTCGTGCGTGCTTTGGGCCGCGGCCGGGGTCACGGTTTCGCTCGACGCGGCCTCACAGGCGGCGGATGGCTATCAGATCATCGCGAACGAGAGGAACCCGGCTAGCGCCGCCAGCCGAGAATTCTTGGCCGACGTTTTCCTGAAGCGCGCCGGCCGCTGGGACTCGTCGCAGAGCGCCTTCCCGGTCGACCAGCGCTCGGATTCGCGCGTGCGTCGGGCGTTTTCGTTGAGCGTGCTCAAGCGGCCCGTCTCCGCCGTGCGCAGCTATTGGACCCAGCGCATCTTCTCGGGGCGCGATGTACCCCCGCCCGAGCTCGGCTCCGACGACGCGGTGATTCGCTTCGTGGCGAGCCACCCCGGAGCGGTTGGATACATTTCTACGGGCCCCATCCCCGCGGGGACCAAGCGTTTGGAAGTCCGCTGACGTTGGCGTCAGGCCCCCCGCAAGGGTAGCCGTAGCGTCGCCAGCGTGCCGCCCCCCGGGGCGTCTCCGAGCTCCAGCGTGCCCTCGTGTTTTTTGACGATGGAATACGCGATCGAGAGGCCGAGGCCCGTGCCTTGGCCGACCGCTTTCGTCGTGAAAAACGGCTCCAGCACGCGGTCGCGCAGCTCGCCCGGAATGCCCGAGCCGGTGTCCGCTATGGACAGCACGAAGGTCTGGCCCTCAGCGCCCGCCTTGACGGTGATGGTGCCTTCGCCCTCGATGGCGTCGATGGAATTGGCGATCAGGTTCAAAAGCACCTGATTGAGCAGGGCAGGAAAGCAATCGAGCTTGTCCGGTGGCGTGAGCTCGGTGACGAGGCGAATGCGATCTTTCAAGCGGTGACCCAAGATGGTCACGACCGAGTCGATGCACTCGCTGATGCTCACCACCTTGCGTTCACCTTCGTCGAGGCGGGAGAACGTGCGCAGCTTCAGCACCAGATCACGGATGCGCCCCAGCCCGCCCTCGGTCTCGGCCATGCGGGCGTGGGCCCGCCGCCACTGGTCGTCGGCTTCCTTCGGCAGTTGCTCCGGTATGTGGGCGCGGAACTGCTCGAGCGAACGCCGAATGGTGTCCACGTGACTGAGCACGAAGGCGAGCGGGTTGTTGATCTCGTGGGCCACGCCGGCGACCAGCTCGCCGAGCGACGCCATCTTGGCCGATTGCACCAGCTGGCTCTGGGTGGTTTTGAGCTCTTGGTAGGCGCTGGCCAGCTGCTCGTTGCTGCGGCGCAAATCCAGGTTCGCGTCGGCGAGCTTTTGCCGGCTCGAATACAGCTCGAGGAAGATGCGCACCTTGCTCAGCAGCACCGTGGAGTCGAACGGCTTGAACAGGAAGTCGACGGCGCCCGAGCCGTAGCCGCGCGCGACGTTCTCGGGGGAGTCGTGGGTGGCGGTCAAGAAGATGATCGGCACGTCGCGGGTGGCCGGGTTCATGCGGGCGTGACGCGCGACCTCGTAGCCGTCCATCTCCGGCATTTGCACATCCAGCAGCATGACCGCGAAATTCTTGCGCAAGAGCGCGCGCAGGGCCTGTGTGCCCGAGCTGGCGGAGGTCACGTCGCAGCGCACGCCCTCCAGCACGGCCCTGAGGGCGGTCAGGTTGGCCTCCACGTCGTCGACGATCAAGACCGCGGGCAGCTCTGTCGTCATGGTGCGCCTCCGGGCCACAGCCAACGCTGGAGGGTGGCCAGCAGCTTCTCAGCGTCGATCGGCTTGGGCAGGTAGTCGCTGGCGCCCGCGGCCAGGCAGCGCTCGCGTTCGCCCTTCATGGCCTTGGCCGTCAGGGCGATAACGGGCAGATTTGCGTAGCGTGGCTCCTGGCGCAAGCGGCGCATGGCTTCGTAGCCGTCCATCTCCGGCATCGTGATGTCCATCAGCACGCCGCGGATGTCTTGCTCGGCCGCCAACGCCGTGAGCGCCTCTTGTCCGTTTTCGGCCGTTACGACGTCCGCGCCCTTACCGCGCAGCAGCGCCGACAGGGAATACACCGTGCGCACGTCGTCCTCCGCCAAGAGCAGCTTGATCCCGTTCAGAGAGACGTCGGGTGGCGGTGGCTCTGCGGGGGCCGGCAAAGACGGCGCGGTAACGTGCCGCACGAAGGCGCGCGCTTCCTCCAGCAGGCGCGCGCTGGAACCAGCGTCTTTGAGCACCACCGCCTCCGCGTACGCTTCCAGATCTCGGATCTCTTCCTTGGACAGCGCCCGCCCGGTGTGAATGACGACGCGCGGCGACCCTAGCTCCGGTGTCTGGCGCAGCGTTTCGAGGACCCTGCGGCCGTCCATGTCGGGTAACCCCAAATCCAGGATGACGCAGCCGAACTGCTCGGCGCGCAAGGCCTCCAGGGCCGCGTTGGCGCTGCGTACCAGCTTGGCCGCCAAGCCTCCTTGTTGCAGCACCTTCAAGATTGAAGCGCCCTGGTCGAGGTCGTCCTCGACGACCAAGATGGATTGGGCGGCCTCCGACGGCACCAGCCTGCGCATCATCGTGGCCAGCTCGGCGTGGCTGGTCGGCTTCACCAAGTAGCCCACGGCGCCCAGCGCCAGCCCGCGATGGGGCGCGTCGACACCCGAGACGAAGTGCACCGGGATGGCGCGCGTGCGCTCGTTTTGTTTGAGCTGCTCCATCACGCTCCAGCCGTCGAGATCGGGCAGGCGTACGTCCAAGATGATACCGATGGTATTGCCGTGCGCGGCCAAGCGCAGGCCTTCGCGGCCGGTTCCGACGACCACCACCTTCAGCCGCCGCGCGCGCGCTATGCCCACGAGCTGCTCGGCGAGCACGTTGTCGTCCTCGATGATCAACAGGTGCGGCTCCTCGGGCAAGAGCTGCTCGGCGTCGTCGTCGACGCGCGCCGTCTGCAGCGAGGCCGTCGCGAGCGCGGTCGTCGCGCGTTCGGGCACCACGCACACGAACGTGCTGCCCTCGCTCGAGCTGCTCTCGAGAACGAGCTCGCCGCCCAGGAGCCGCGCTGACTCCCGCGCGATGGGCAGACCGAGGCCGGTTCCGGTGTGACCACGGTTGGCCTGCCCCTGCACCTGCTCGAACGGGGCGAAGACGCGCTCGCGCGCGAGCTCGGGAATACCCGCGCCGCTGTCGCTGACCGTGAAGGCCACGAGCCGCTCCGTGGCCGCTTCGCTGCCCGTCTTCTTCGGGCGACCGATCGAGAGTGACACCTGGCCTCGGGTCGTGAATTTCAGCGCGTTGCTCAGCAGGTTGATCAAAATGCGCTCGACGCGCTGGCGATCGGTGACCAACAGGGCCGGCGCGTTCGGCTCTACGCGCGTGACGAGCTCGAGACCCTTTTGGGCCGCGGTTGCCTCGAACAGGCGCCGCGCGAAGGCAGCAAAATGACCCGGCTCGACGGCTTCGAGCGTGATGTCTTGCTTGCCGGCCTCGATCTTCGACAAGTCCAGCACTTGGTTGATCAAGCTCAGCAAGTCTTGCCCCGCCGAGTGGATCGTTCGCAGGTGCTCCACCTGCTTGGGCGTGATGTTGCGGCTTTCGTTCTCGGCCAGCAGCTGCGAGAGCAGCAGCATGCTGTTCAAGGGTGTCCGCAGCTCGTGCGACATGTTCGCCAGAAATTGAGACTTGTAGGCGCTGACGCGGTTGAGCTCATCGGCTTTTTGCGACAAGACGCTGCGAGCCCGCTCCAGCTCCTCGTTCTGGGTGGCCAGCACGAGCCGCTGCGCCTGCGTCTCGCGCAGCAGCGCCTGACGCGCGGCGCTGGCGCGCGCGGCTTCGAGCGAGATGACTACGGGGGCCCGCGCAGCCAGCAACAGGTCGCGCGCCACGGCCGAGACTGGCTCGAGCAGGGCCAACTCCAAGATGCCCACCTTGCGTCCGAAATGGACGAGCGGCAAAAGCACCAGAGCCTTGGGTGACGTCTCGCCGAGCCCTGATTGGAGGCGCAGGTAGCCGGCCGGCAGCGGCTCGACCACCAGCAGCTCGCCCGTCTCGAAGGCTCGACCGAGCAAGCCTTCGCCTTCTCGGAAGCTCTCCGTTGCGCCTTCGCCTTCTGCGGGCTGCGCGGCGGCGAGCTGGGCCTCGACGGCCAGCTTGCCGTCTTCGCGCAGCAGGTACAGGCCACCGGCCAGGGCTCCCACGCGCTCGGACAAGAACTCCAAGGCGGCATGCGCAACCGCTCGAGGCTCGAGCTCGCCCCGCAGCCGCTCACCGAGCCCGGACAAGCCCGCCTTCAACCAGTCGTCCCGCTCGCGCGCCTCCGAGAGGCGGGAAAGGCTCACGGCCATTTGATTGGCCTGCTCGGAGACCTTCGCCAGCTCGTCTTGCGTAGTGATGGGAATTGGCGTTCGAAAGTCGCCCGTGCCGAAGCGCGCGAGCCCGTTCGACAGGTGCCCGAGCGCTTGCAGCATGCCACCCCCTCCCCAAGAGGCCAGCAGCGCCACCACGAAGATGCCGCCCAGCGTGATACCGAGCCGCAGGCGATCGGCGCTCAGGTTCGCGTCGCGCACGGCCAAGAAGGCTCGGCCGAGCTCGTTGCGATCCACGCTGGTCGACTTCTTGAGCAGGGCGAGGGCGCGCGCTTGCTGCGCCTGCATCCTCGTCACTTCTTGCAGCAGGGCGTCGCTCGACTCGCCGGCGATCATGCGCTGCGAGACGGCGTGCGCGGTTTGAAAATAGTCTTGGACGGCCCAGCGCATGGACGCCGCTGCGGCCGGGTCCAGTGCTCCGCCCGCGCCGCCAATCAGCTCGAAGAGCGCGGCTTTGCGATCTTGCGCGGCCGCCAGCGCCGACGCGTCTTGCGCGACGACGGCGTCTTGCATGCTGCGCGCCAAGCGCTCGAACTCAGCTTCGACACGGGGCCCGAGCTCGGTCTTCGGCACCAGGCGGTCCTGCACGTCGTCGAGCTCGCGGCTCTGGCGGACTCCCATCCAGGTGCTGACTACGAGCACCGAGACCAACGCCAAGAGCGCGGCCCCGAAGATGGCGAACAGCTTGGTGCGAAACGTAGCTTTCATGTTCCTGCCTCCGTGCGAGGACAGGAGGGCTCAGGGTGAGAATCGCGAACGGGCGAGATCCTTGTCAAACGGAGTTTCGCCAGCCCGCTTGCAAACTACCCTCGCGGCCAGCCACCCTCGGCCCAAATAGCCCGGGAACGGCTCGAATGCAGGGGAACCGGGGCAAGTGCGACAAACTGCTACACTCGCGCTGGTGCGCCGAGGAGGCCGCCCCAGCCGGCTTTTCGGCCCTTACTTGGGGACCCGAACCCAGATATTCCGGAAGCGAACGGGGTTGTTGTGATCCTGGAGCATCAGCGGCTTGGGCCCCGGAGCGTCGGGCACGCCCGCTTGCGTCGAGTCGTTGGGCGGATTCAGCTCGACGTTCTGCTGCACCAGCTTGCCGTTCAAGGTGGCGCTGACGATGCGGGCGTTCTTCGACTTGTCGTTACCGGTCCACTCCGAGCCCTCGAAGTGGATTTCGTACGTGTTCCACACTAGCTCTTCGTGACACGCCACGGTGAGCGGCGCCTGAACGCCGTACACGGCGCCGCACGTGTTGTTGGCCGCCGGTTGACCGAACGAGTCCAAGACCTGCATCTCGTAGGCGCTCTTCAGGTACACGCCGCTGTTGCCGCGCTCCTGACCAGTCACGCTCGACGGATACATGGGCGTCAGGTACTCGAGGTGAACGCACAGATCTTCGAAGGTGAGCTTGGTCTGGATGTTGCCGGACGACGGCTTCACTTCCACGACTTTCTCAGCGGTGTCGAGCGTCCACGGCGCAGGGCCGCCGGCGAGCGCCGTCCATTGATCGAGGCTGGTGCCGTCGAACAGAACCGTGCGCCCTTCGCTGAGGTCCCAGGCGCAACCTTCGATGTTAGGGGCGCCCGCGGAGCCTCCCATCGGTACGCTCCCGCCGCCGGCTTGGCCTCCGTTGCCGCCGCCGGCCCCAGCGCCGCTCGCGCCTGCGCCCCCGCTCCCAGCCGACGATGCGGGCATGCCGCCGTTCGTTGGCGGCGTGCCTCCGCCAGATGCTCCGGCGTTACCGGCGCTGCCGGCCGTACCAGCGCCGGACATCGCTCCGCTGCTACCCGCGCTGGCGCTGGCGTCTCCACCCACGCCCGCAGCTCCGGCGAGCGTCGTCGACCCGGCTGCCGCGAGCGGCCCCGGGCTATCGGCGTCCGACGTGCAATTGGCGAAGAGGGGAGCGCACACCGCTACGCATAGACGCAAGCCCCAGCCGCCACGTAGACGAGCGGCGAGGCTGATTGCCGGAGCAAAGACGGGCTGGCTGCGCACGTGCGGAAATTAGCACGGCGGCGGCGGGCCTGGTGTCGCGCTGTTTCGAGCGCGCTAGGCCGACCTGGCCCCGCCCTGGGCCAGCTCGTCGGCGCTGAGCTTGCCCTCGTCGCCCACGTTGGGTGGGGTCCCGGTGGCCAAGGCCTTGGCGACCTTGAACAAGCTGACCAAACGGGGCTCGTTCGATTTGAGGTAAGAGGCGGAGTCTGCCTCGACCTCGATCAAGGCGATGCGCGGGTCGTCCGGACCGCCGTTGCGCTCGCCGCCCTCGTCGCCCAGCCAAGCCTTCCAGTCGGGCTTGTAAAGCTGATGGATGAGGGCTCGATCTTGGGTGACGCGCGCGCGCCCGCTGACGGACACGTACTCGCGGGAACCGTCCTTGTAATAGCCGAGGTTTACGTGAGGGTCCCGGCGTAGCTCGTCCATCTTCCCGCTCTCGGCGACGGTCATGAACCACAGATCGGTACCAGCGCGCCTCGCCTGAGTCTGCATGGGGCGTGACACGAGCGAGCCATCGGCGGTGCGAGTCGTCAGCATGGCGATCTCGATGCCGTCGATGAGATCGTAGAGATCTTGCAATTTCTTCGTGGTCGAAGCGGGCTCTCGTTCGGAGGAGGCTTTCATGAGGGAGCGTGATGCAGCCGCCGTGCCGTGCCCGGCCGCGGCGGGCAACGAGAGCCCTGCGCGCCCGCGAGCGCCCGCGAGAAGGAACGCCCGTTCCCGCCCCCAGAAGCCACGGTCGAAGGCAACCGTAGACGAAGGAACGAGACTTTGCGATGCTTGGGGATTCTGCGAGCCCTGCGTCCGGCGGCGCGCGCATCGGCTCGGGTTCGGAAAGTAGGTAGCGGTGGTTCAGCGGAAGTTCTTGACGGGTTTGGCATTGGCGCTGCTGGCGGCTCAAGCGTGCGGCAGCGACGACGGCAAGAAGACCGTGCGGTCCGATGCCGACGCGGGCATGGCGGGCCAAGCCGGCAGCCCCGAACCAAACGCGGGTGGCAGCTCGGCAGGCGAGACGCCCAGCCTCGGGGGCGAGCCAGGGCTGGACGGCAACGGCGGCTCACCTCCCGAAATCGTCGGTGGGGCGGGTGGCGTCCCCCAGGTCGAGCTGCCGGGAGGCGCTGGCGGTCAACCGAGCCCTGCCGCCGAGCCAGAGTTGCTCTTCACCGTCCGAAATCAAGGGGGCTCGCCTGGCCTGCCTGGCACGGCGCTGAGCTCGGCGCTGCGCCCGCAGAACATCATTTATACGTCCAGCACCGGCAGCCAAGAGCAAGTGCTCGGCACCAACGCCGTGAAGGTGACGGGGGCGGAGCTCGGGCTCTTGGAGACCGATCCCATCGTCGCGTTCTCGTTGGTGCAAGCCGAGCCGGCGAAGCCGCTGTTCCTTTTCTCGGTCGCCGATGGCACCCAAGGCGCCACCAGCTCGCGCGTGTACAGCTCCTTCCACGATGTCGCGAGCGACGAGCAGTCGCATCTGTATTACTCGGAGGGCGCGCAGAGCACTCGCTTCCTGGGCGAAGAGGGCGACGAGTACGGCTACAACGCAATCTTCGCGACCCAAACCAGCCTTGGCCTGGCCGGGTACGACCCTGACGGTCCAGCCCCCGATGACCTGATCGGTCTGGTCGCGCACGACGCGCGTCAGCCCCTCGGCGATATTTATTTTACCGTGGCGCCTTATGCGACGGGCGTCGACGGGAGCGGCATCAGCACCGTCCCGACGAACGAGCGCGGCTGCACGGTGTTCAAGAGCGCGGGCGACGGCACCAACAGCGTGGCCTTCGGCTGCGACGAGCTCGGCTTGGCAATCGACGATCGAATCGACGGCCTGGCCTTGTGGGGCGACGCAACGCCGTCTCGAGTGCTGTTCTCCGTGGGCACCGGCGCGCAGGGCGCGGTCGGCACGGCAGTGGAAGCAGCCGCCGCGAGTCCGGAGGGGGCGGGAGCGACGCTGTTCTCTTCGTTGGGCGACGGCAGCAACACCGTGCTGAGGTCGGCCCGCGATTTGGGCCTTGGAGAGCCCAGCAACGGGCAACAGGAAATCGACGGCTTCACCGTGGTGGACGCTCCTGCCGCGGCCAGCGTCGCGCGCGCGGGCAACTGCGAGCTCGCTTACGATCCGCTGGACGCCGCTAGCGGTGGCGGCTTGGCTAGCCTGGCAACGGGCGTGGCCCACGTGGGCTCGAACGTGCTCGTGCTGTTCGGCCAAACCAGCACGCAGACCAATGGCCTGATAGCGTACAACGCGACGACGTGCGCCTTCTTGCAACAGAAGGACCTGCCCAGCGGCTTCGAAGATCCCAGGACCGTGGCCATCGTCCCGTTGGCGGGCTGGGCCGCGGGCAAGCCGCTCGACAAAGTCGAATACCTGGGGGTCACCGACGCCGACATCCAAAAGGCAATCACCCGCTACGACGCCGCGGGCGAGCCCGTGGCCTCGTTTCCAATCGCCGAGCTGTACTACGACGCCAACGTCTCGGCGCTGGTTTACGAACCGCTGTCGGATCGTCTGTACCTGCTGGTGCAGCAGTACCTCTGGCAGACCCTGTTCGTGATGCCGCGCCCCAGCGCGACCGACACGGGCCTCACGGCCAGCTATCGCGACCTCACCACGCCCTGCGCAAACGAGGCGGGCCTCACCGGCACCGACGCGCTCGGCAACCTGCTGCTCACGAAGCGGCAGACGCCCGGCGAACAGCTGAGAGTGTGCTCGTTCACGCCCTCGGGCGAGCTCGTGCCCTTACCGTCCTTTTGGTCGGTAGATCCGGTCGGCACGAGGCCGCAGGGCTTCATGGGCTCCAACGGCTCTTTCTTCGTCGTTCACGACGATCAGAGCCCCATCAGTATCGAACGCGGAGTCCAGCAAGCTCCGTGATCTTGCTCGTGCCGCGCGTGCTCTCCAGCGCTGAGCTGAGCAGCCTGCAGACGAGCCTGGCGGGCGCGCGCTTCGGTGACGGTCACGCTAGCGCCGGGGCGCTCGCGCGCGAGCAGAAGCACGTCTTGCAGCTGGAGCGCGCCGGCGACGCGCAACGCGAAGCGGGCGCGCTGGTAGCTCGAGCGCTGCTTCGCCATCCGCTCGTTCAGGCAGCGGCGCTGCCGCAATCGGTGCGCCACCCGACCATCAACCGCTACGAGCCGGGCATGTACTACGGGCCACACCTCGACGCGCCTCTCATGCGCGGCGCTCAGCCCATGCGCGCCGATCTCAGCTGCACGGTCTTCCTGTGCGAGCCGAGCGAGTACACGGGGGGCGAGCTGTCAATCGCCGACGAGCAGGGCCGGCAAGCCATCAAGGCCGCCGCCGGCGACGCCGTGCTCTATCCGTCCGGCGCAATCCACGAGGTCAAGCCGGTCGAAAGCGGCGCGCGTTTGGTCGCCGTTACCTGGCTCCAAAGCTTGGTGCGCAGCGCCGAAAAGCGCCGAATCTTGTTCGAGCTCGGCGAGAGCATCCTTGCGCTGCAAGCCGCCAACGTAGCTACCGCGGCCGTGCTGCTCCAGCTTCGGGCCACCCACGACAACCTGCTGCGCATGTGGGCCGATCACTGATGGCGCTCGCTCACTTGCTGAAGCTGGGTACCCACCCGCCGAAGATGTTGCTGAGCGTGTAGTTGGCGGCCTGCGCGTCGCTGAGCTGCTTGGACTGAGCGGCGCGCGCCCCCGTGTTGGCGCCGGGGCCGCTCGTTTTGTACTCGGAGAAGCGCGCGGTATCGAGCGTATTGTCGCCCATGGGCGACCAACCGACGGGCGAGATGTGCGCGCCGAGCGTGGTCTTCAAGAACGTGGCCGCTCCGTACGCACCCCAATTGCGACTGAGCGCCACCGAACCAGACTTGACGCTGGCGTCGGCCGTGAGCTGGCCGCCCAAGAACACCAAGCCATAGGGCACCGATTGCTCGGTGTTGGGCGCGGTGGCAGCGGTGCCCCCGCCCACGTTCTTCACCGTGCAGTTGTCGAACACCGTGGTGCCGTCGCCGAAGATGAAGTCCACGGTGCCCTCCACGTAGCAGTCTCGGAAATATTGCTTGGCTTTGCGTACGTAGAGCGTGTCTTGAAAGCTCAAAAAGCGGCAGTTTCTGAACTGAACCTGGTTGCCGCTGACCAGCAGCGCCACCGCTTGCGAGCCGCCCAGCGGCGTGCTGTTCGCGAAGGTGATGTTCTCGACCGAGATATCACTGCCCGTCATGTTCGTGCTGGCACCGCCGGTCGTGCCCAAGGTTCCGCCGTTGCCGTTCGAGGTGTTGGCGTTGTCGCCGTAGGTCAAGATCGTCGAGCTGGCTTTGCCAGTTTGACCACACAGTGTGATCTTCGGAACGGCGACGGTGAGCTTCTCTTTGTAGATCCCGGGCGCGATGCGAATCTGCGTGGGCGTGGTGTTCGTCTTCGATAGGCTGTTCAGCGCCGCTTGCACGGTGGTGAAGGCCGCGCCGCTCGGGCCAACGGTGACGATTGGCTGGCCTGTCACGCTGTTGCAGTCGCCGCCCGCGCCGCCGCCCGCGCCGCCCGCACCAGCCATTCCACCGGCGCCCGCCGCCGCGCTGCCAGCGCTGCCGCCGGCTGCGCTCCCGGCGCTCGCCCCGCCTCCGCCACTGCCGCTCTGGGAGTCGGCGCCTCCGTCGTTGGCTGCGCCGGCGGCGCTGGGCAGGCCACCTGCGCTGTTCGTCCCCGCAGCGGGGCTGCCCGCCGCGTTGGTCGACCCGGCGTCGGACCCGAGCGCCCCGGCCACGCCGCCGCTGCCAGCGCTGTTGAGCCCGCCGCCACTACTCGGGCTGCCGGCGTCGCCACCCGCTGAGCCGCCCGCGGCGCCGCCCGGGTTGGGCGCCTCGTCCGAGCAACCCAGCGCGAGCCCCAAAACCATCAGGGACAAGACTCTTGCCAAACGGGCGGCAGGCACGGACGGCGTAGACATCTCCTGCACTAGTTACGCGAGCCCCTTCGAATCCGTCATCGAAATGAGCTCGCGGTGGTCGATTCGCTGCTGCCGTCGTCCAGGCTCTGCTCACAACGCGGATCCCAACGCCGATCGACGCTGGTCAGGTCCTGTTTTGGCTCCCCGCTTTCGCTGAAGCGCCACGCGCAATAGCCGTATTGGAACCAGCGCCGCCTCGAGATGGGCAGCATGGCGCGTAGCTCCTCCGGTGGGTGATGCCAATGCGGAGGAATGGCCGCAAAAAACAGATCGTTGAGCACGCGCTTGGAGCGCAAGCGGGCCGACAGCCAGGCATGCCGCAGGCCGCCGCGCGGGGCCCGGGCGTCCATGTCGGGGTGCGAAAACAGGTAGCGAGCGCCCTGCAGGGCCTGACCCAGGTTGAGCGCACAGTGCTTGGAATACTCGTCTAGAAAACGCCGCATGTGAAACCTCCAGCTAGGCGCGACTCCGCTTGCCGCGCAGGAGCGGCAACAGCACTTCGTCGACCACGCGCACGATGAACGCTCGATCGAAGGGGGCCCCGAGCTGCAGCTGCCGCAAGATCATCGCTTCGGCCACGTCGTGCACGAGCGCGCGCGGAGCGCTCCTGGGCAGCTGCTTACGCTCCACCGCGCGGTTTAGCACCAGCGAAAACGGCGAAAGCTCTTCAGTTTCGGCGTGCTGGTGCAGGAGCCGCTCAAGCGCGGTGTCGTGCCGGGCCGCGTGCACCAGGTCTTGCATCATGGCCACGTAGGGCGCGCTGGCTTGCTCGCGAAGCGCGGCCATCGTCGCGATCAGATCGGAGCGCAGGGCACCCGTGTCCGGCACGACCTGGCAGCGCGCCGCGTCGACCGAGTCTAGCGCTGCTTTCACCAACTCCGGTTTGCCCCGCCAACGTCGATACAGCGTCGCCTTGCTGGCGCGGGCGTGGGCGGCAACGCCGTCCATGGTCAGCGCGACGTAGCCGACGCTCTTCAGGAGCTCGATGGTGGAGCTCAGGATTGCTTCCTCGCGGGGTTTGCCTCGGGCCATGGCTCCAATCTGAACGAAACGGTATCGTACACATCGCGGCCAACGGTGGCAAATTGGCGTGAAGTTTCCGCGAATTACCGCAGAGGCCCGCCCACCGAGCGGACCTCGTCCTGCTACACTCGGGCCCGCATGCGCCCGTCCTCTGTCTTCTGGTTGCTCGCCTGCTCGTTGGAGCTTGGGGGTTGCTCGGCGCGAAGCGCAGCAGCGCCAGCGCAACCTTCGCCCCAACCTCAGCAGACAGCAGCCACCCCGCCCGCAGACGAAGTCGCCTTCTTCGGCATGTGTGACGCGTCGGGAGCGGTAGCGCTCTCGGACCGCAACGTGCTGGTGGCCGACGATGAAGACAACGTGCTGCGTGTTTACGACGCGGAGCGCGGAGGAACCCCCACCGGTCAGCTGGATCTCTCCGACCTGCTACGTCTACCGCGGAAGGAAAAGAAAGACGGCACCCTCGCCCCGCCACCCGAGGTCGACATCGAGGCTGCGGCGCGGATCGGCGACCGCGCCTACTTCATCACGTCGCATGGCCGGAACAGCGCCGGTAAGCTGAAGACGGAGCGGCTGCGCTTCTTCGCCACCACGGCGCCGGAGCATGGCGCCCTCGCCCTGGTGGGCGCGCCCTACGGCGACCTGGTGAAGGATCTGCTGAACGAGCCCCGCCTCGGAGCATTCGAGCTTGCCGCCGCCGCCGAGCTTGCCCCCAAAGCCGCCGGCGGCCTCAACATCGAGGGCATGACCGCACGAGCCGAAGGTGGCCTGTGGCTGGGGTTTCGCAACCCAATCCCCCAAGGCCGCGCGCTGGTCGTGCCGCTCTTGAATCCAGAAGAGCTGATCGCGGGCAAGCCGGCCCGCTTCGGCGACCCCCTCTTGCTCGATCTGGGCGGGCTCGGGGTACGCGGCCTCTCGTCTTGGCAGAGCCAATACCTGATCGCCGCGGGCTCCTTCGACGCGATGAGGTCCGCGGCGTTATTCCATTGGAACGGCAGCGATCAGCCGACGCCTGTCGCCGTCCCGAGTTTGGAGCGCTACAACCCCGAAGCGTTATTTACACCGGAGGGCCGCGACAAAATCTTGCTCCTCAGCGACGACGGCTCGGTTTCCGTAGAAGGCGTCGAGTGCAAGCGCCTCAAAGACCCCGCCAAGAAGCGCTTCCGCGGCTTGTGGTTCAAGCCCTAGTAGGGTCTCGAAAAGACGAGCGCGTCGCACCGCACGGCGGCAGGCGTTGGTGATGCCCACCCCCCTCCGCCGTCGTCCGTGCTCGACCTTCGGCCTGCGCGCGGCCGACCCCTCCCCAAATCGCGCGCGGAGCGCGCTCAGGGAGGGGTAGTCACCTGGCAGAAGACCTTGGTCCGGCTCGCCCAGAGGGAGCGCGGGCACTCGTTACTCTTGTTGCTTGAGCTTGCGGTAGAGGGTCCGGCGATCGAAACCCAGGATTTTGGCCGCGAGCGTCTTGTTGCCGCTGACCGCGGCCAGAACCTTGCGGATGTAGCGTTCCTCCACCACTTCCATGCTCGGCAGCTGCTTCGGATCTTCGCTCTCCTCGAAGACTTCGGTGGCGCGGTGCTCGCGGATCTTGGACGGCAAGTCGTCAATCGTGATCTCGTCGAATCGCGCTAGCGCGACGGCGCGCTCGATGCAGTTTTCTAGCTCGCGCACGTTGCCCGGCCAGTCGTAACCCATGATGCGGTCGGCCACCGCACGGCCGAGGCGGTTCACGCTCTTGCCTGAGCGCTGCCCTGCGCGGTCGAGGAAGAACTGCGCCAGCAGCAAGGCGTCGTTGCCGCGCCGACGCAGGGCCGGCACGTCGACGCGCACCACGTTGATGCGGTAGTAAAGGTCTTCGCGGAAGCGCTTGGCCGCCACCTCGCCCTCGAGGTCACGGTTGGTCGCGGTGACGATGCGGGCGTCGAACGGCACCTCTTGCGTCGCACCGAGGGGCCGCACCTTTCTCTCTTGCAGGGCGCGCAGCAGCTTGGCCTGCATGCCCATGGGCATTTCGCCCACCTCGTCCAAGAACAACGTGCCTTGGTTGGCCTCGACGAACAGGCCCGTGCGCGAGGTTCGCGCGTCGGTGAAGGCCCCGCGGGCGTGGCCGAACAGCTCATTTTCGAGCAGAGTTTCCGGCACGGCGGCGCAGTTGATGGCCAGGAACGGGCCGCGTCGGCCGCTGCGCTCGTGCAGCGCGCGCGCCACCAGCTCTTTGCCGGTGCCAGACTCGCCAGTGATGAGCACGTTGGCGTCGGTCTCGGCCACGCGCGAGACGATGTCGGCCATGCGCTGCATGGCGTCGCTGTCACCGATGACGTTGGGCAGGTCGTGCTCGTCGACGCGGCGGCGCAAGCGCTGCAGCTCGTCGGTCATGGCCCGGTAGCGCACGGCGCGATCGATGGTGAGCGCCAAGGCGTCCATCGAGACGGGCTTGGTGATGAAGTCGTAGGCGCCGGCCCGCATGGCACCGATCGCGTGCTCCAGCGTGCCGAAGCCGGTCATCACCACGACGACCAAATCTGGCCGCTTGGCCATGGCGGCGCGACACAGGTCCAGCCCGCTCATGCCCTCCATGTGAATGTCGACCAACAAGACGGAGTAGTCTTCGTTATCGAGCTCGGCCAGCGCCGCGTCCGGCGAGAGCCGCCACGACACGCCGTAGCCGCGCAAGCTCAAGCCGGCTTCGGCGAGCTCGCACATGTCGCGGTCGTCGTCAGCGACCAAAATCTTGGGGACCGACGATGAAACACGAGCGTCGGACGATGTTTTCTCAACCATGGCGAGCGCAGCAGTCATGCGCGCCCTCTAAGCACGGTGCGTGCCGTCGCCGGAAGTGCTGGAAACCGCAGGAATGAATCACGTCGCGCCCGGTCGTGCGAGGCATTGTGTCCCATGACGCTGCCCGAATGAGGCGTTTTGCCACCGGTGCGGGGCGAACGAGCCGGAACGCGGCTTGCAACAGCGTCAGGCGAGGTCCCGATGCCAGAAGCTTTGCGTAGCCCATTACCGAGCCTGATGCGACAGCCCCTCGTGGCCCTGCACGTCTTCGACTCGGTCGCCGTGGCCCTGGACGCTGCCCGAGAGCACGGCGTTCATCACTTTCCGGTCTGCGACCGAGAGCGCGTCGTAGGCATGCTTTGCACCTGCGATTTGCAGGAAGCGACCCCCGAGCAGCCGGTGGGAGACCTGATGCACCCGCCGGTTACGATCGGCGAAGATCGCCTGGCGACCGACGCCGCCATGCTGATGCTGGCGGCGGACGTGGGGTCGGTGTTGGTGACGGCTGCGGACGGAGTGCCGCGGGGCATCGTGACCCGCAGTGACTTGAATGGAGAGGCGCCCGTAGCGGCAATCCTGGAAAATTGTCGGTGTGAGGCGTGCGGTACGGTGCGCCACCTGCAGCGCTTCGGCGAACGCCAGCTTTGTTTTTCGTGCAAAGAGCGCGCAGTAGAGCCCGAAGCCTTCGACACCGGCGGCGGCGACTAGCAGAACAGCGGAGCCTTCCATGACCTCAAGCTCTGAGCCAGACGGGCAGACGTTCGACGAAGTCGGACGCGTGATCGCCGGTAAGTACCGGCTCGAACGCCTACTGGGGGAGGGAGGGATGGGCACGGTGTGGCGCGCCTTTCACCTGCAGCTGGAGGTGCCGGTGGCCCTCAAGCTGCTACGCGCCGGCGACAACGCGGCGGAGCTACGCGAACGAATGCGCGTGGAGGGTAGGGCCGTCGCCAAGCTGGTGCACCCGAATATCGTGCGGGTGTTCGACATCGGCGAGGCGGAGTCGGGCGAGCCGTTCATCGTGATGGAGCTGCTCCACGGCGAGAGCCTGGGGGCAATCCTCGAGCGCGGCGCGTTGGCGCCCATCAGCGCGCTCCAGCTCCTGCTGCCCATCGCCGAAGCGTTGGCCCTAGCGCATTCGCGCGGCGTCGTGCATCGCGATTTGAAGCCCGACAACATCGTCATCGCGACCGAAGGCTCCGTGGTTCAGCCCAAGCTGCTGGACTTCGGCATCGCCAAGGTGCGAAGCACGCTGGCGACGGGCGCGGCCCTGACCTTGACCGGCACGCTGCTAGGAAGCCCCGAGTACATGTCGCCCGAGCAAGCCCATGGTCGGGCCGACATCGATGAGCGCTCGGACGTTTGGGCATTCTGCGTCGTGCTGTACGAAGCGCTGGCGGGGCGGACGCCGTTCGAGGGCGAGACTTGCCAGTGCATTTTGCGCAGCGTTGCCTATGACGAACCGCTGCCGCTGCTCGCTTCGGCGGGCGTCGACCCGGACCTCGCCGCGATCGTGCTGCGTGGCTTGGCGAAAGATCGTGAGCAACGCCCGTCCTCGATGTTCGAGCTGGGGCGGGCTCTAGCTTCCTGGCTGTGGGCCCACGGGGTGTACGAAGACGCGGCTGGTTGCTCGCTGGAAGCGAAGTGGCTGGCGCGCGTCGCGGACTCGGCCCAAAGCCACGCGCTGTACGACCCGGAGGAACAACGCTGGGGCTACGAGCACGCAACGCTGGTGTCGGTGGTGCACCCGGGGCCGCCACCGGGCAGCGACGAGATAGTGGCCATCGTGCCCGCGCGACGCAGCTGGCGCTGGCTCCCGAGCGCGCTCGTGGTTGCGGGCGTGGCCGCTGCGGCCTGCATCGTGTGGGCAGTGCGCCACCCTGGGGAATTTTCGACGGTGCCAGCGGCCGTCCTCCTCGCTCCGGCGCAAAGGTCGGAGCCGCAGGCGTCTCCGGTGCTCGCGGCCCGCCCCGACGTGGTCGTGGCCGAGCCGGTGCTGGCGGTGGAGCCGTTACCGACCGTCTCCATCAAACCGCCGACCGTCAAACCGGTTCCGGGAGTGGGTGGTCGCAGCGCGGCTCCGCCGGTGCGCAGCTTGCCGCAGGCCCTGCCGCGGCACGAAAATCACGCTGAGCTGCTCAATCCGTACTGAGCGAAGCTCTTTCGACACACGGGTGCGGCGACACGCCCCAGAGCGCGCCGGCATTGAGGCCAAATGCCGCGCGGCGAACGGAGTCGGGCCGACGGCCAAGCATATAATCCGCGGCAACGGATTGGCATAATTGCTGCTTTTTGCGGCGTATTGCCATGGATCAACTCAGCCCGGTGAGCAGCCCCCGTGAAGCAACCTCGATTCGAACCCCGAGCTTCGTCGTGGGGATTGGCGCGTCGGCCGGGGGACTAGAAGCGCTCGAGAGCTTCTTCGACGGTGTCCCCCCCGATTCCGGCATGGCCTTCGTGGTCGTGCAGCACCTGTCGCCCGACTTCAAAAGCTTGATGGACGAAATCCTCTCCCGCAGGACCAAGCTGCCCGTGTGCCTGGTGCAAGACGGGGTGCAGGTCGAGCCGGACCGCATCTACCTGATTCCGGCCAAGAAGGAGATGATCATCTCGCAAGGCAGGCTGAGGCTCAGCGACCGCACGCGAGATCAAGAGCTCTCGCTGCCCATCGACGTCTTCTTCCGTTCGCTCGCGCAAGACTGCGAATCGCGCGCGGTGGCGGTGGTGTTGTCCGGGGGCGGCAGCGACGGCTCGCGCGGCATCTGCGACGTCCACCACGCCGGCGGCCTCGTGCTCGTTCAAGATCCCGAGAGCGCGCAGTTCGACGGGATGCCCAAGAGCGCGCGAGACGCGGGCGTGGCCGATATCGTGCTGCCGCCGCGAGAAATGCCCGACTTTCTGTTGGCGCACGCCGACGGCGCCGCCTCGCCCCCGACCAGCCACCGTCACGGCGGGCGCGGCATGGAAGCCGTGTATCGCATGCTGGAGAAGGAATTCGGCATCGACTTTACGCACTACAAGCCCAGCACGGTGACCCGGCGCATCGAGCGGCGGCTTCAGCTGTCACGCGTCGACCACATCGATACCTACGTCGATCGCCTGCGCGAAAATCGCGAAGAGCTGGACGTGCTCTATCGCGACTTGCTGATTGGGGTGACGCGCTTCTTCCGCGACGAGAGCGCGTTCGAGCTGATGCAAGACAAATTCTTGCCCGAGCTGTGGCAGAGCCTGCCCAAGGACACGCCCCTGCGCGTTTGGGTAGCTGGTTGTGCCACGGGCGAAGAAGTCTACTCGCTGGCCATCCTGCTCTACGAGCTGAGCCAAAAGCTGGGGGACCGCCCGGTAAAGATCTTCGCCACCGACGTGCACCACGGCTCGCTCGATGTGGCGACGCGTGGCCTGTACGACGAGCAAGCCGTCGCCGGCGTCTCCCCAGAGCGGCTGCAACGGTACTTCTTGGCGCGTGGCCAAAGCTACCAAATTGCCCCCGAGATTCGCCAGATGGTGGTGTTCGCGTCTCACAACGTGATCAAAGACGCGCCCTTCACGCGCGTTCACCTGGTCAGCTGCCGCAACATGCTGATTTACCTGCAACCGCCGGCACAGCAGAAGGTGCTGAGCCTCTTTCGCTTTTCGCTGAGTCCGGGCGGGCTCTTGTTCCTCGGACCGAGCGAGAGCTTGGGGACCTCGCTGGCTCACGATTTCGAGACTGTCGACACCCATTGGCGCATCTATCGCAAAGGAAGCGAGTCGCGGAGCAAGCTGGACGGGGCGCCGCGGCCTTCGGCTCGAGGCTACCGCTCTAGCCTGGTGGGGCGGCCCGCCCTGTCGTCAGGGCGCTACTCTGCCCCACAGCTGCTCGGCGTCTACGACGCCCTGCTGAGCGAGGTGATGCCGCCGAGCCTGCTCATCAACGAGGTGGGCGAGCTGGTCCACGCCTTCGGGGGAGCGAGCAGGTTTCTACAGCTCCAGGACGGCCGGGCCGGGCTGGGCATCTTGGACATCGTGGACGGAGAGCTGAAGACGGTGCTCGACGGCGCCTTGAAGCGCGGCCTCGACCCGTCGGCTCCGCGGGTATTTCGCAACGTTCATCTGCGCTGCGGAGACGAAAGCGGCAGCTATCAAGTCACCGTGCGCGCTTTCTCGGCGCGCGCGGACGGGCGACCCCACCACTTGATTTCGCTCCAGCGCAACGCCGAGGACAGCGAGCCGGCGGAGCCGCACGCGGAGGCCGAGATGTCCGACGCCTCTCGCAAGCGGCTGTCACAGCTCGAAGCCGAGCTCAAGTACACCAAAGAGACCCTGCAGAGCACCACGGCCGAGCTGGAGACCAGCACCGAGGAGCTGCAGGCGGCCAACGAAGAGCTCTTGGCGTCCAACGAAGAGCTGCAGAGCACGAACGAAGAGCTGCAGAGCGTGAACGAGGAGCTTTACTCGGTGAACGCCGAGTACCAGCGAAAAATCGGCGATCTGACCGAGCTGGCCAACGACATGGAGAACCTGCTGGCCAGCACCGACATTGGCACGGTGTTTCTGGACGTGCAGCTGCGCATTCGGAAGTTCACGGCCCGCGCCGCCGAGGTGTTTCACCTGCTGCCGCACGACATTGGTCGACCGATCGAGAATCTGGCCCACAGCATGGAGTATCCGGAGTTGGCCGCGGACTTTCGCAGCGTGCTGGCGACCGGCGCGCCCATCGAAAAAGAGCTGCGCGACAAGGGCGAGCGGGCTTTCTTCACGCGGATCCTACCGTACCGCGCGAACGGCTCCGTCGACGGCGTGGTGCTGACGTTGATCGACGTGACGGGGCTGAAGGTCGCCGAAGACGCGCTGTTTCACGAGCGTTACTTACTCAACAGCCTGCTGGCCAGCGTTCCCGACGCCATCTATTTCAAGGATGCGCGTGGTCGCTTCATCCGCGCCAATCACGCCCTGGCCGCGCGGCTCGGCCTGGAGCACCCGCGCCAGGCCGTGGGCAAGACCGGCTTCGAGCTGCCTGGCTTCGAGCACGCCCTGACCGTGCATCAGCAGGATGACGCGGTGCTGCGCTCGGGAATCGCGCAGCACTACCAGCTGGAGCGCCGGCAGGACGCCGAAGGCGAAGATGCTTGGGACTTGGTCACCCGCTTGCCGCTGTCGGACCCGAGCGGCGCCGTGGTCGGCATCATCGGTATCTTTAGGGATGTCACCGAACAGAAGCGAAACCAAGAGAAGATCCAAGAGGCCGTGATGCGGCGTGACCAGTTTCTGGCCATGCTGTCGCACGAGCTACGCAATCCGCTCGGGGCCATCGTGACGGCGACGCAGCTCATGAAGGAGAAGAGCGTGAGCGATGCGCAGCGAACGGAGCGGCTGCTCGAGGTGCTGACCCGGCAATCGCTGCAGATGTCGCGGCTGCTGGACGACCTGCTCGAGGTGAGCCGCGTCACGCAGGACAAGATCGAGCTGCGCATGTGCACGCTCGACCTTCGGCCGATCGTTCGCGAAGCTGCCGAAGCGGCGCGCCAGCAGCTGCAGGCGCGCGACATCGAGCTCCTGATCGACATCGACTCGCAGCCGCTCATCATCGATGGCGACGCGGCGCGGCTGCAGCAGATTCAAGCCAACTTGTTCAGCAACGCCGCCAAGTACACGCCCGTCGGCGGCCACGTTCAACTCAGCGCGCGCCGAGAGGGGGCGGAGGTCGTCTTGCGGGTGAAAGACGACGGCGTGGGCATTCCCCCAGAAATGCTGGGCGATGTCTTCGAGCTGTTCGTCCAGTCGCAGCACACGCTGGATCGCGCCGACGGCGGCCTCGGTGTCGGCTTGACGTTGGTGCGGGGCCTCGTGGAGCGGCACGGCGGCCGCGTGGAGGTCTTCAGCGCGGGCGAGGGACAAGGCAGCGAGTTCGTCGTGTACCTTCCGATGTCGAACGGCACGGTAGCAGACGAACCGGCTCCGCCACGGACCGAGCCGCCGCCTTCCCCGACGTTGCCGCTCCGCATCGTGGTGGTCGAGGACAACGACGACAGCCGCTCCATGCTGTGTGAGCTGCTCGAGCTCTCTGGCTTTCATTGTCACGCCGCCGCGACGGGGCGGGTGGGCCTGGAGCTGATTCAGGAGCTTCAGCCCGACGTGGCCCTGGTGGACATCGGGTTGCCAGAGCTCGATGGCTTGGAAGTGGCCTCGCAGCTACGCCGTGACCCGCGCAACCGCGACCTGTATTTGGTGGCCCTCACCGGCTACGGCCAACGCGAAGACCGCGAGGCCGCGCGTCGGGCTGGCTTCGACACCCACCTCGTCAAGCCCGTCGACTTCGACGCCCTGCTCGCGCTGCTGCGTGGCCAGAACCCCCGGGGCGCGTTTGTCCCGGGCGCGCCAAAGTTCCCCGGGATGGCAGAACGCACCTAACGGTCGCAGGGCCGTGTCAAGAAACCCGCGTGTCCATGCGCCCCGTGGCTGGCATGCCAGATGCAATAGGGCTCGCGGACGTTCGAAGCTGTCGCAGCTTCTCTATCCCTTGAAAGGTGAATCATGACTCGAGCGGTTTTGTCGGCTGTTATCGACTCCGACTGGAGGCTCGTCTCTCCCAATCGTCCCTGCCCGGTGTGCGGCTCGGACGAGCAATGCAGTGTTCATCTGGAGGATGCTTTCGTCTCGTGCGCCCAAGAGCCGTCGCAGTGGAAGTTGACGAACGGCGCTTGGCTTCATCGCCTGCCGTTGACTCTTGGCTTGGCCGCGAATCAAACCATCGACCCGGACGAGTCGGGCGTGCGCATTCGGCTGTAAATCATGGCCATTGAAAGCGAGCCTCGCCGTGACTCGCAGCGCCCCCAATGTCCAGGGTTGAACCGTGAACGAGTTTGGGACGCAGAGGACTGCCTGCGCGGTGAGCTGTATGCCTCCGACCATCTGGTTGAGCACGCCAGCGAGCTAGCCCGGGCCCACGGCGAGGCGATGCTACAGAGCACGCCCGGGCCCTTGCGCCAGCGCTTCAGCGTCGCCCGCGCCCGCATCCGCGAGGCGTATGAAATCTTGGCGCGCGACGCCAATCGCCGGCACGATCCGAGCCCGGCCGAGGAGTGGCTGCTCGACAACTCGCACGTCGTCGCCGAGCAAATCCGAGAAATTCAGGAAGACTTGCCGTGGGGGTACCTGATCAAGCTGCCCCGTCTCAAGCACGGCGCCATGCGGCGCTACCCGCGCGTGTATGGGCTCTGCGTCGACTACCTCCGTCACAGTGACGCCCGCGTCGACCTGACCAGCGTGGGCAACTATGTGCGCGCCTACCAGCGCGTTACCACCTTGACCATCGGCGAGCTGTGGGCGGTGCCCATCATGCTGCGCTTGGGCCTGATCCTGATGGTGGGCGCGCTGGCCGCCACCGAAGCCAGCGCAAAAGACCGCGCGCGCGCGGACGCGTGGGCCTCCGAGTTCATCGTGGCCGGGCAATCCGACAAGCTTTTGTCGCGCTCGCTGGCCGATCTCGAGCGCTCGAAGCCGGATATCACGGCAGGCTTTTTGGTGCAGCTGCTGAAGCGCATTCGTGAGCACGAAGCGCCGCTCGCGCCGGTCATGGAATGGCTGCAGGCCCGCTGCCTGGAGCTAGGCAGCTCGCCCGAGGAGCTGGCGCGCCACGAGCACCTGCGGCTCGCCGCCGATCAGGTATCGGTGGGCAACGCCATCACCAGCATGCGGGCCATCGCGGCCATGGATTGGACGCGCTTCTTCGAAGCCACCAGCGACGTCGAGGACACGCTCAAGCGTGACCCCGTCGCGGCCTATCCGGGCATGGATCGTCCTTCCCGCGACCGCTGCCGGCACGCGGTCGAAAAGCTCTCTCGGCGCAGTAAGGCGAGCGAGCTCGAGATCGCCGAGCGCGCCCTGGCATTGGCCACGCGAGCGTTCCCGCCGGGCGCGAGCCCGTCCGCGGAAGGCCACGTAGGCTACTACTTGGTCGACGCTGGGCGCGCGCAGCTGGAGCGTGAGATCTCGTACCGGCCGAGCCTGGCGGAGCGCTTGCGCGGCGCCGCGTTGGCGCACCCTTCATTTTCGTACCTGGGGGCCATGGCCGCGTTGGTGGCCGGCTTCTGCTTCCTGGCGGGCCAGCTGCTCGCGCCTCGCTTGGCGAACGGCTGGGTGCTGGCGGGTGTGCTTCTTTTGTTGGCGCTCCCGGCCAGCGAGATCGCGCTCGCGCTCGTCAACGCGCTGGTCGTCAGCCTGCTGCCGCCCCGCCTCCTGCCAAAGCTCGATTTCGAGGATGGCATCCCCGACGAGCACCGCACGCTCGTGGTGGTGCCGTCACTGCTCGAGAGCGAAGCCGGGCTCGCCCAGCTGCTGGAGGACCTCGAGGTGCGGGCCTTGGCCAATCCAGGAAAGAACCTGTATTGGGCGCTGCTCACCGACTTCACCGACGCCGACTCGGCCGAGACGAGCCGCGATCAACCCTTGTTGGAAGCGGCGGCGCGGGGGATCGCCGCGCTCAACCGCAAGAGCAGCGGAGAAGAGCGCTACTTCTTCCTGCACCGTCGGCGTCTGCACAACCCGGTCGAAGGCCGCTTCATGGGCTGGGAGCGCAAGCGCGGTAAGCTGGAGGAGCTGAACGCGCTCTTGCGCGGCGCGACCGATACGAGCTTCGAGGTCGTGACCGCGCCCGCCGAGCTGCTGCAGAGCGTACGCTACGTGATCACCTTGGACGCAGACACGGAGCTGCCGCGCGAGGTCGCTCGTCGCTTGGTCGGCACCATGGCGCACCCGCAGAATCGCCCGGTGCTGGACGCGGCGCGACGCCGAGTCGTTCGTGGCTACGGCATCATCCAGCCGCGCGTGGGTACGCTGCCGTTCAGCTCGCGGCGCTCGCATTTTGCGGGAATTTTCGCGGGGCCGCCGGGGATCGATCCGTATACGACCGCCGTCTCCGACGTGTATCAGGACTTGTTCGGCGAGGGCTCGTTCGTGGGCAAGGGCATCTACGACGTGGACGCCTTTCAGGCTGCGCTCGACGGGCGCGTGCCCACCAATCGGCTGCTGAGCCACGACTTGTTCGAGAGCAGCTTCGCCCGTTCGGCGCTGGCGACCGACATCGAGGTGCTAGACGAGCAACCAGCGAGCTACGACGTGGCGGCGAGCCGTCAGCATCGCTGGCTGCGCGGCGACTGGCAGCTGCTGAGCTGGCTATGGCCGGTGGTTACGGTTCGCGGCGGCGCACGTCGCCCGAATGACCTGCGCGTCCTCGACCGCTGGAAGCTGTTCGATAACCTGCGCCGCAGCTTGCTGGCGCCGGCCTTGGTGGTGCTCTTGGCGCTGAGCTGGTTCGCGCGGCCGGAGCTGGCAGCTTGGTCATGGCTGCTGCTGCTGGCCGTGTTTGCCGCGCCGGTGCTGGTTCGCCAGCTGCTCGACGTCGCGCGGGCCAGCACGGCCGCTGGCTCGCAGTTGGGGCGCCTCGGGGGTGAGCTACTTCGAAACCTCGAGCAGGGTGTGCTGGCGATCTTGCTGATCTGGGACCAGGCCTTGCTGGCGCTCGATGGCATCGTGCGCACGCTTTACCGTTGCTTCGTCTCGAAGCGCCGCTTGCTCGAGTGGACCACCATGAGCCAGGCCGCCCGCTCGTACGGCGCCCGTGGCCCCACGATTTCTCGGCGCTTTGCCGCGAGCGGCTGGCTGTCGCTGTTGGCGCTGTTTGCGGTTTGGTTCTTGGCGCCGGACGCTCAGCTGCTGGCCACGCCGCTCTTGCTCGGCTGGGCCCTGGCTCCCATCGGCATCGGCTGGCTCGGGCGCCCGCTGAAGCTGGAAGCTGCGGACGATGGCCTCTCGGCTGCAGGTCGCCGCAAGTTGGCGCTGGTCGCGCGCAAGACCTGGCGGTTCTTCGAGACGTTCGTCACCGCGGAAGACAATTGGCTGCCGCCCGACAATTACCAAGAGGAGCCGCGCGGCGTCGTCGCGCACCGGACCTCGCCCACCAACATCGGCTTGTACTTGCTGGCCGTGGTCGCCGCGCGCGACCTCGGCTTCATCACCGCCCGTGAGGTGGTAGCCCGGCTCGAGAACACGCTCGCCACGCTCAAGCGCATGGAGCGGCGCTCCGGACACATCCTCAATTGGTACGACACCACCAACCTGCGCCCGCTCGAGCCGCAGTACGTCTCGACCGTCGACAGCGGTAACCTGGCCGCGTACCTGTGGACGCTGCGCGAGGGCTGCGCCGAGCTGGCGCACGCGCCGCTCGTGGCGCGCGCTACCTTCGATGCGGCCGATTGCGCCCTGGAGCTCGCGGTGCTGGCGCATGTCGCCGACACGACCGAGACGAAGGCGCGCGTGCCGGCAGAGCTGGCGGCGCTGCGAGCCGAGCTCGCGCGGGCCGGGGCGTCGTGCGAGCACAGCTCGCTGGAGGCGCGAACGCTCTTGCTCCGGCTCGCGGCCGAGGCGCGAGCGCTCGCAGAATCGAGCTTTGCCACGGCGGCCAGCACCGACGCTCGCTATTGGCTGACTCAGGCCCAGCTCGTTTTGGCTCAGGCGCTGGCGCAGGTGGACGAGCTGGCGCCATGCCTGGGCTGGCTCGCCGACGCGCCTCAGCCTTTCGAAGCGGGCGAAGGCAAAGAGCTGTATCAGGGCCTGCTGGCCCGCCTGGCCGCTAGCCACTCCGCCGAAGCGCTCGCGGCTGCGGCCAGCGAGGGACTATCGGTGCTGGTGGGGCTGGTGCGCGCGGTGGGAAGCGCCGGCTCGCCCCCCGGCGGTTCGGAGCGCGACGAGCTGTGGCGCGGGGAGCAGCTCAAGCAACTCGGCGACCAACTGCTCAAAACCAAGGCCGCTTGCCAGGTGTTCTGCAGCCGGGCCCGCCAAGTGGGTGAAGACGCGGTCGCGCTGGCCGACGGGATGGACTTCCGTTTCTTGTTCGACGAAGAGCGCGAGCTATTCGCGATCGGCTACGACGTGAGCGGAGCCCGGCTCGACGGCAGCCACTACGACCTGCTCGCGTCCGAGGCGCGTCTGGCCAGCTTCGTCGCGATCTCGAAGGGCGACGTGCCGGTCGAGCATTGGTGGCGGCTGTCGCGGCCGCGCACGGCCACGGCCGCGGGACGCGCGCTCCTGTCGTGGAGCGGCTCCATGTTCGAGTACTTGATGCCGCTGCTGGTGACGCCAGCGGCCCGCGACACGCTGCTGTGGGAGACGTGCCGCACGGCCGTGGGGCGCCAGCGCATTTATTGCGCCGAGAACCACGTACCTTGGGGCGTCTCGGAGGCCGCCTACAACGTCATGGATTTGGGCATGACGTACCAATACCGGGCCTTCGGTGTACCGGGCCTCGGGCTGAAGAATGGCTTGGGGCAAGATCTGGTGGTCGCGCCTTACGCAACGGCGTTGGCGGCGCTCGTGCGCCCCGACCTAGCGCTCGAAAACTTCGATGCCCTCGAGCGACAGGGCCTGGACGCTCGCTACGGCTTCTACGAATCCATCGACTACACGAAGGCGCACGTGCCGCCGGGCCGGCGTAGCGTGGTCGTCAAGGCGTTCATGGCGCACCACCAGGGCATGACGCTGGTCGCGCTGTGCAACGTGCTGTGTGAATCGCCGATGCTGCGTCGCTTCTTCGCCGACGCACGGGTCAAGGCGAGCGCCCTGCTGCTCGAAGAGCGCGTGCCGCAGTCGGCGCCTCTGATCGCCGTTCGCTCCGACCACGTGGCGGCCCCGGCGTTGGGTGAGCCCGAGCTCGGCCTCACCGATCACGTGGGGCAGGGCGCGCAAGCGGTGCCGCGCCTCCACCTGCTGGGTCACGGCGATCTTTCTTGCATGATCTTCGCCAACGGTTCCAGCGCCATGACCTGGAAAGGCATGGATGTCACGCGCTTCCGCGAAGACAACTTGCTCGAGCCGACGGGCATCTTCTTCTACGTTCGCGATCTGACCAACCGGCGCCTTTGGTCCGCCGGGCTACAGCCGGCGCTCCGGACTCCGGACTACTATGACGCTTCGTTCTCGATCGATCGGGTGGAGCTGAAGCGCAGAGACGAGTCGATCGAGACCGTGATGGAGGTCGTGGTTTCGCCCGAGCTGCCGGCGGAGGTGCGGCGCATCACCTTGACCAATCACGGGCGCCAGGCCTGCGAGCTCGACGTAACATCCTATTGTGAGGCGGTGCTGGCCACGCGCGGCGCCGACGTCGCGCACCGCGCCTTCAGCAGCATGTTCTTGGAGACCGAGCTCTTGCCCGAGCGCGGGGCAATCTTGGTGCGGCGTCGACCACGCTCGGCCCACGAGGCCGAGAGCTGGCTCGTCCAGGTGCTGGCCGCCGATGGCGAGGGCTTCGGCGAACCGGAGCTAGACTCGTCGCGCGCCAGCTTCTTGGGCCGAGCCGGCTCGCTGCAGAAGCCGCGGGCGCTCCACGAAGGTCAGAAGTTGGCGGGTACCTCCGGCCACGTGCTGGACGCCGGCCTGGCTCTGCGGCGGAAGGTGCGGCTCGAGCCGGGCCACCGCGCGCGAGCCACGCTGACCACGGGCCTTGCCACCTCGCGCGAGGGCGCGCTCGCGTTGCTGGAGCTCGTGGTGACACCGAACTCGGCCGCGCGCGCGTTCGAGCTGGCTTGGGCCGACGCGCGCGTCGAGCTCCGGCACCTGAGCATCAGCGCCGCCAGCTCGTTCCGGTTTCAGCGCCTACTGTCTTGCTTGATCAACGCGCCGGCGGCGCTGCGCGAAGCGACGGACACCAGCCAGCCATTGACGCAAGGGCGGCACGCGCTCTGGGCCCAGGGCATCTCCGGCGACTTGCCGATTCTGGTGCTGCGCATCGATCACCCGGACTTCGGTGAGGTGTGCAAAGACGTGCTGTTTGCTCACGAATTTTGGCGGCTCAACGGCGTCCGCTGCGACCTGGTGCTGCTGAACGAGGAGCCCGAGGGCTACCTGCAGCCGCTACAAGACACGCTCACCGATCTCGTGCGCTCCAGCCCGGCCTTGGGCCAAGAGAATCAGGCCGGGGGCGTGTTCCTGCGCCGGTCCGGACAGCTCTCGGCCGAAGAGCGTTTGCTCATTTTGCGCTCGGCGCGGGTGGTGCTGCGTGCTTCGGCGGGCTCGCTGTCGCAGCAGCTCCGCCGCGCGGCCGTGGTTCGGCCCGTTCCACCGCCGCTCTTGGTCTCGCGCACGCGCGAGCAGCCCTCGCAGAGCGCGCTGCCAACGCCCCCAGATCTTCGGCACTTCAACGGCGTTGGCGGGTTCAGCGCCGATGGTCGAGAATACGTGATGAGCATTGGCCCGGGCAGCCGCACTCCGCTGCCCTGGTGCAACGTGCTCAGCAATCCGCAGTTCGGCAGCTTGGTCTCCGAGAGCGGCTTGGGCTTCACCTGGTGCGGCAACAGCCAGCGGGAACGCCTGACGGCGTGGAGCAACGACAGCGTCTTGGACCCGGCTGGCGAAACGCTGTACGTGCGCGACGACGACGACGGCAGGGTCTGGTCCGCCACGCCGGCGCCAGCTAGTCACACCGCGCACTTTTGGGTGCGCCACGGTCAGGGCTACACCAGCTACACCCACGAGCAGAGCGAGCTTCATCAAGAGCTGACGGTGCAAGTCAGCCCTAAAGATCCGGTTCAGGTGCTGCGGCTGCGCATCGAAAACCGCAGCAAGCGCGCGCGCCGGCTGTCGATTTTCGGCGTGGTGGAGTGGGTGGTGGGAGCTTCGCGCGAGGCGACGCGCTTTCAGGTCGCCACCACTTGGGATACCAAGCACTTCGCCATCGTCGCCAATAACCCCTTCACGGCCACGCCTGGAGCGGTCGCGTTCTTCGGCTCCAGCGAGCCCGTCGTGAGCTTCACCGCCGATCGCGAAGAGTTCTTCGGCCTGAACGGCTCGCGCGCGCTGCCGGCGGCGCTGGGCCGCCGCGCGCTCGGCCGCCGCGTTGGTCTGGCGCTCGACCCGTGCGCGGCCCTGCAAGTGCCGGTAGAGCTGTCTCCGGGCGAGTCGCGCGAGCTGTGCTTCGTGCTCGGCCAGGCCGGCTCGCCCGCGGAAGCCGGCCAGCTGCTGGAGCGTCACGCCAACGTTCCGGCCGCCCGCGCGCTTCGAGAGTCGGCCGTGGCGAGCTGGGACAGGATGCAAGCCGTCACGGTCGAGAGCCCGGACAGCGCGTTCGACGTGATGGTCAACCGCTGGCTGATCTACCAGGTCGCGGCGGCTCGGCTCTGGGCGCGCTCGGGCTTCTATCAATCGAGCGGCGCCTACGGTTACCGCGATCAACTCCAAGACGTCTTGGCGCTCTTGCACGCGGCGCCCGAGCTAGCGCGAGAGCACCTGCTCCGAGCCGCCGCCCGTCAATTCGTGGAAGGCGACGTGCAACACTGGTGGCATCCGGAGACGGGCGAGGGCGTGCGCAGCCACTGCTCCGACGATCTGCTGTGGTTGCCCTACGCGGTCGCCAAATACCTCGAAGTTACCGGCGATCAGGCCGTGCTCGACGAACAGGTCCCGTTCCTGGAAGCGCGCCCGCTGAAGCCCGACGAAGACGACGTATTCGGGGCTCCACCCAGCAGCGCCAGCAGCGAGTCTTTGTACGAGCACTGCGTACGTGCGCTGGTCCGTGGCTCGAGCTCACTCGGACCCCAGGGCCTACCGCTCATGGCCGGCGGCGACTGGAACGACGGCATGAACCGCGTGGGCGCGGGCAAGCGCGGTGAAAGTGTGTGGTTGGGCTGGTTCTTGGTGCGCACGCTGGAGGACTTTGCCGCCGTCGCCGTCGCGCGCGGCGAGCTGGAGCGGGCCCAGCAATGCCGTAGCTCGGCGCAATCTCTGCTCAAGAACATCGAGCAGCACGCCTGGGACGGCGCCTGGTACCGGCGCGCGTTCTACGACGACGGCACGCCGCTCGGCTCGCACGAGAACGCGGAGTGCCGCATCGACGCCATCGCGCAGTCTTGGTCCGTGATCGCTTCGGCCGATCCAGCGCGCTCGCGGCGGGCCGTGGCCAGCTCCGAAGCCGAGCTCATCTTGCCACAAGAGCGCATGATGCTGCTGCTGAAGCCGCCCTTCGCAGACGCGGCTCACGACCCCGGCTACATTCGTAGCTATCCACCGGGCATTCGCGAAAATGGCGGCCAATACACGCACGGCGTGCTGTGGACAGCGCAAGCGCTGTGCTTGTTGGGTGAGGGTGACCGCGCTCACCGCTTACTTTCCTTGCTGAACCCCATCGCCCATGGCGATTCGCCCAGCTCGATGCGCCGCTATCAGGTCGAGCCTTACGTGGTGGCCGCCGACGTCTACTCGAATCCGGAGCACTTGGGGCGCGGCGGCTGGACCTGGTATACCGGCTCCGCGTCGTGGTTCTACCGGATCGCGGTCGAGAACGTGCTCGGCCTGAGGCGCACCAAAGATCGTCTGCTGATCGCGCCTTGCCTGCCCAGCAGTTGGACGACGCTGCGCGTCACCTATCGTCACGGCGGGAGCGAGCTGCGAATCGCCTTCGAGAATCCTCACGGAGTAGCCACCGGCGTGGCGCGCGCCGAGCTCGACGGCCGTGTGCTGCCCGACGCTTCGGTGCCGCTGGTGGACGACGGGCGCCATCACACGGTCCGCATCGTGATGGGCGAGGCGCCAGCCGGTGCACGCGCTCCGAGTGGCCTCGGCGCTAGCTACTTGGAGGGTTCAGCCCATCGGCCTTAGCGCGAACAGGAGAACTGGGTCCATGACTCCAAGCCTCAAAACCTGGCAATTGGCGCTGTTTCTTGTGCTAGCCCAGGCGGCGTGCCGGGGCCGGCTGCCGCCCACGCAGCCTCCGCCCGAGGCGCCTCCGGGCCCGATCGCGACCGAGCCGGGCGCGCCCCTCACCCCCGCCCCACCAGCGATGGGCGGGGGGTCCGGTAGCGACCCGAGCACGGCTCCGCGTTAACGCTCAGGCTTGCGACGAGTGGTGGTTGCTCGACGCTGGCTCGGAGATGCCGGCCAGCACGCCTGGCACCCAAGAACGAGCTTCGCTGCTCTCTTCGCTGGGGGCCTGCGCCAAGCGCGCGACGTCGGCGAGCGAGACGATGCCGACCAGGCGGCCACCCTCGGCCACGACCGGCACTCGTCGGACCTGTTGCGTGGTCATCAGGGTCAACAAGGTCGTGAGTGGGTCTTCGGGAGAGCAGCTGAACGGGTGCTCGGACATGGCGCTCTGCACGCCCAGCTCTGCCAGCGGTAGCCCGCGCGTGTAAGCTGCCATGCACACGTCGCGATCGGTCAGCATGCCCGCCAGCTTGCCCCGCTCGTCGATCACCGGCACGGCGCCGCAATCGGTCTCCCACATCAGCTGGGCCGCGCGATTCAAACTATCCCAAGGGTGGCACGTTGCCACGTCATGGTTCATGACATCACGGACGCGGGTGATGCTCTTTCTGGACGAGCCGTCGAGGAGCTGTACGAGCGCCTGGGTGAGGTCGCGCGCGCCGGCCACCACATGCTCGGCTACCCAATCTCCGCTCGCGCCGAGCTGTTGCTCGAAGCGCGAAATCTCGGTTTCTAGCTCGCTCAATTTTTCACGGCTCTCGAGCGAGAGCAGGTGCATGCGGAGGCGAGCCTCGTCTCTCACGGCGGTGAGATCACGCAGCGCGAGGCTGATTTGTTGTGCGATGCGGTTGCTGGTTCCCATATGCTCGCCCGTGCACGAAGCGTTCCTGGCGCTCAGCGCGTCTGATCGCGCAGCCGAAGCGTGTCGGCGAAGCGATGCAGGGTGGCTATTCGGAGCCGCTCGATGGCGTTGATGCTCATCAGCATCACCACGGCGAGGCGTTGGCTGCGGTAAGATTCGTCCAGCTGCGCCAGGCGCGCGGCCAGCTCGAGCGAGCAGGGCGAGTAGCGAAATGTGCCGGCCAAGGCCCCCGGCGACGCAATGCCGCGCTTTACCAGCCCCAGGAGCCCCGTCTGGCAAGCGCTGACCGAGAGCCGCGCCGCCGCCGCCGCGTCCTCGACGCTCCAATCTCGATCTCGGTGACGGCGAAGTAGGACGGCCAGGTCGAGCTCTTCGTGGCTCTCGACATGCTCGAACAAGAAGCGTTGAAGCTCCTCCGGTGCATACCGTCCTTGGCCCCTCTCGAGCATGGTCTCGAATTGTTCGAGAGCATCGATTGTGCCAGCCGCTGGCAGTGTTCTCATGCGCTGCTGCTTGCAGCGTTCTCGTGCAGTAGGGAAAGAGGCGCGTGGCCCGATACGCGCGGCGCAAAACGCGCCACCAGAGGCATTCTGCCTCCGTTGGTTTTTGGGCCGCTCGGATCTCGCGTACATCTGCACAAGCGACTAGGATTGTAGCTTCCTGCGCGGTTTGCGGCGCGCTCGCGGCGCGGCAACTGCCTCTGCTGGAGATGCCGCATGTCATCGAGACCCGCCCTCGAGAATGGTCATGAAGCACGAAAGGCGACTCTCAAGCGCAAACGCGAAGCGCCCGAGCGGGGCAGCTCACCGGCTCACGCCGCCCCTACCGCGGGAAAAGCCCGCGGCGGCGCGAAGGGCGGGCGTTCTCCGAGCCATCACGAGCGGGCTGCGGACGAGCGAGCAGTCGCCAAACCGAACGGGCAGGGTGTCCCGGCCATCAGTCGCGCCGAGCTCGATCAGCTGATTGACGTGCTCGAGGCCGTGAGGCGAGGAGACCTGACGGTGCGTTTTCGTTCCGCCAACCACGGCCCGCTCAGCCGTGCTGGCGAGCTCTTGAACGACATCATCGGCATGAACCAGCAGACGACCAGTGAGCTGGTGCGCGTGAGCAAGGTGGTGGGCCAAGACGGGCGCATGCACGAACGCGCGTCGCTGGGGCTCACTCAGGGCTCGTGGGCGACGGGCATGCACGCGGTCAACCAGCTCATCGCCGATTTGGTCGCGCCCACCAACGAAATCGCCCGTGTGATCACGGCCGTCGCCCGCGGCGACCTGTCGCAGAAAATGGTGCTCGAGATCGAGGAGCGCCCGGTGCGAGGCGAGTTCTTGCGTATCGGTACGACCGTCAACGCCATGGTCGATCAGCTCAATTCGTTTGCTTCCGAGGTCACCCGCGTCGCCAAAGAGGTTGGTAACGAGGGCAAGCTGGGCGGGCAGGCCGAAGTGAAGGGCGTCTCGGGCACGTGGCGCGATCTCACCGACAACGTCAACGGCCTCGCCGCGAACCTCACGGCCCAGGTGCGCAACATCGCCAAGGTGACCACGGCCGTGGCGCAGGGCGATCTTTCCCAGAAAATCACCGTCGACGCCAAGGGCGAGATCCTCGAGCTGAAGAGCACCATCAACGTGATGGTCGACCAGCTGTCGTCCTTCGCGGCGGAGGTGACCCGCGTGGCCAAGGAGGTCGGCAACGAAGGCAAGCTCGGCGGCCAGGCAGACGTGAAAGGCGTCTCTGGTACGTGGAAAGACCTGACTGACAACGTGAACGGCCTCGCCGCGAACCTCACGGTGCAGGTGCGCAGCATTGCCAAGGTGACCACCGCCGTCGCCAACGGTGATCTTTCGCAGAAGATCACCGTGGATGCTCGCGGGGAAATCTACGAGCTCAAGAACACCATCAACACCATGGTCGACACGCTGCGCTCGTTCGGCGCCGAGGTAGCGCGCGTCGCCAAAGAGGTCGGCACCGAGGGCAAGTTGGGCGGTCAGGCCGACGTGAAGGGCGTGTACGGCACCTGGAAAGACCTGACCGACAACGTCAACGCCATGGCTTCCAACTTGACCGTGCAGCTACGCGACGTGTCGAAGGTCGCGACCGCCATCGCGAGCGGTGACTTGACGCAGAAAATCACCGTCGACGCGCGCGGAGAAATTCTGCAGATCAAGGATGTCACCAACAAGATGGTGGACCAGCTCAACTCGTTCGCGGCCGAGGTGACCCGCGTGGCCAAGGAGGTGGGCACCGAGGGCAAGCTGGGTGGCCAGGCCGACGTGAAGGGCGTGTACGGCACCTGGAAAGACCTGACCGACAACGTGAACGGCTTGGCCTCGAACCTGACCGTGCAGCTGCGCGACGTTTCGAAGGTCGCGACCGCCATCGCCGGTGGAGACCTGACGCAGAAAATCACCGTCGACGTGAAGGGGGAGATCCTTCAAATCAAGAACGTCATCAACAAGATGGTCGATCAGCTCAACTCCTTCGCCGAGGAGGTGACGCGCGTGGCCAAGGAAGTGGGCACTGAGGGCAAGTTGGGCGGGCAAGCCAACGTGCGCGGAGTCTCGGGTATTTGGAAGGACCTGACCGACAACGTCAACGGCCTGGCTGCCAACCTCACGGTGCAGCTGCGTGACGTGTCCAAGGTGGCCACCGCCATCGCCAACGGAGACCTGACCCAGAAGATCACCGTCGACGTGAAGGGAGAGCTCCTCCAAATCAAGGATGTCATCAACAAGATGGTCGACCAGCTGAACTCGTTCGGCGCCGAGGTGACCCGCGTGGCCAAGGAGGTAGGCACCGAAGGTAAGCTGGGCGGACAAGCCGATGTGAAGGGCGTGTCGGGCACCTGGAAAGACCTGACCGACAACGTGAACGTGCTGGCCGCCAACCTGACGACCCAGGTGCGCAACATCGCCAACGTCACGACTGCCGTCGCCAACGGCGACTTGTCCAAGAAAATCACGGTGGACGCGCGCGGCGAGATCCTCGAGCTCAAAGACACCATCAACGTGATGGTCGATCAGCTCCGCTCGTTCGCCGCGGAGGTGACGCGGGTGGCCAAAGAGGTCGGCACCGAAGGGAAGTTGGGCGGCCAGGCCGAGGTGCGGGGCGTCTCCGGCACCTGGAAAGATTTGACCGACAACGTGAACGTGTTGGCCGCCAACCTGACGACTCAGGTGCGCAACATCGCCAAGGTGACTACCGCCGTCGCGCGCGGTGACCTTTCGCAGAAAATTAGCGTGGACGCCAAGGGCGAGATCTTGGAGCTGAAGAACACGATCAACACCATGGTCGACACGCTCAACTCGTTCTCCGTCGAGGTGACGCGGGTGGCCAAGGAGGTAGGAACCGACGGCAAGCTGGGCGGCCAGGCCGACGTGAAGGGCGTCTACGGCACCTGGAAAGATCTGACCGACAACGTGAACGGCTTGGCCGCGAACCTCACCGTTCAGCTGCGCGACGTGTCCAAGGTGGCCACCGCCATCGCCAACGGCGACTTGACGCAGAAGATCACCGTCGACGTGAAGGGCGAGCTCCTGCAGATCAAAGACGTCTTCAACCAGATGGTCGATCAGCTCAACTCGTTCGCCGCCGAGGTCACGCGCGTCGCCAAGGAGGTGGGCACCGAGGGGCGCCTGGGGGGCCAAGCCAACGTCAAGGGCGTCTCGGGGACGTGGAAAGATTTGACCGACAACGTGAATGTCATGGCCGCCAACCTGACCAAGCAGGTGCGCGGCATCGTGAAGGTCGTCACCGCCGTAGCCGACGGTGATTTGAGCCAAAAATTCGTGATCGAAGCCAAGGGCGAGGTCGCGGCCCTGGCCGAGACCATCAACGACATGACCGACACCTTGCGCACGTTCGCCGACCAGGTGACGACGCTGGCGCGCGAAGTGGGCATCGAAGGGCAGCTGGGCACGGTCGCCAAGGTTCCGAACGCCTCCGGCGTCTGGAAAGATTTGACCGACAACGTCAACAGCATGGCCTCCAACTTGACCAAGCAGGTGCGCGGCATCGTCAAGGTCGTCACGGCGGTCGCGAACGGAGATTTGAGCCAAAAATTCGTGATCGAAGCCAAGGGCGAGGTCGCGGCCCTGGCCGAGACCATCAACAACATGACCGATACGCTGCGCATCTTCGCCGATCAGGTCACGACGGTGGCTCGCGAGGTGGGCTTCGAGGGCAAGCTGGGCGGCCAGGCCAAGGTGCCCGGCGCCGCCGGCACCTGGCGTGACTTGACCGACAACGTCAATCAGCTCGCCGGCAACTTGACGTCACAGGTGCGCGCCATCGGTGAGGTGTCGACCGCGGTCGCCAAAGGTGACCTGACGCGGTCCATCACCGTAGAGGCGCAAGGCGAGGTCGCGGTTCTGTCGGCCAACATCAACCAGATGATCGACAACTTGAAGGCGACCACCCTCAAGAATCAAGAGCAAGACTGGCTGAAGACCAACCTGGCGCGCTTCTCGAGCATGATGCAGGGCCAGCGCAACATCGTGTCCATCGCTCAGCTGGTGATGTCGGAGCTGACGCCGCTCGTCGATGCCCAGCACGGCGGCTTCTATTTCATGGATCCGGAGCCGAAAGGTGAGCCCGCGCTGCAGCTCCTGGCTAGCTATGGCTTCGGGGGGCGCAAGAGCCCGCGCACGCGCTATCGCCTGCAAGAGACGCTGATTGGCCAGTGCGCCTTCGAAAAGAAGCGCATCTTGCTGGTCGACGTGCCGCCCGACTTCATCTACGTCGTCAGCGGCTTGGGAGAGGCGCCGGCTCGCTGTGTCCTAGTGCTGCCCGTGCTGTTCGAAGGAGAGGTGAAGGCGGTTATCGAGCTGGCCTCGTTCAAGGCCTTCTCGCCCAACTACCTGACCTTCCTCGATCAGCTCATGGATAGCATCGGTGTCATCTTGAACATGATTTCCTCCAGCATGCGCACGGAGGAGCTGCTGCAAGAGCTCAAGAAGTCCAACGCCGACCTGGAGGTGCAGGCCGTCGAGCTCAACGACAAGGCCAAGCTCTTGGAGGTCAAGAACCGCGAGGTGGAGCTGGCCAGCCGTAGCCTCGAAGAGAAGGCCGGCCAACTCCAGTTGATCTCGAAATACAAGTCCGAGTTCTTGGCCAACATGTCTCACGAGCTGCGGACTCCGCTCAACAGCTTGCTCATCCTTTCGCAGGTCTTGGCCGAGAACCGCGACGGCAACCTGACCGCAGAGCAGGTCAAGTTCGCCGAGACCGTGTACACCTCGGGCCACGAGCTGCTGGCGCTCATCAACGAGATCCTCGACCTCTCCAAGGTGGAGGCGGGCAAGATGCCGATAGCTCCGAAGCCCTGCACGGTGGCGGACATCAAGAGCTACCTGGAAGAGTCGTTTCGGCCCGTGGCCGCGCAGAAGCAGCTCGATTTCGAGATCGAGATGGCGCCCGACGCGCCCGCCAGCATGGTCACCGACGTCAGCCGCCTGCAGCAAGTGCTCAAGAATTTGCTCTCGAACGCCGTCAAGTTCACGGCTCGCGGCGGCGTTCAGCTGCGCATCGCGTCGAACGGCGACGCCGACGGCACGCCCATGATGAGCTTCGCGGTGAAGGACACCGGTATCGGCATACCGCTGGAAAAGCAGCGGCTGATCTTCGAAGCCTTTCAGCAAGCCGACGGCACCACCAGCCGCAAATACGGCGGAACGGGCCTCGGTCTCACCATCAGCCGCGAGATCGCCAAGTTGCTCGGCGGCGTCATCGAGGTCGAGAGCGTGCCCGGCCAGGGCAGCACCTTCACGCTGCAGGTACCGGTCACGTACGCGGGTCCAGAAGGCGCGAGCCACGACGAGGCTCGCTCCGAGCGCCCCTCGCTCGAGCCGGAGCTGGAGCTACCCGAGACCGCCAGCTTCGACGGCGCGCGCGTCCTGCTCGTCGACGACGACATGCGCAACATCTTCGCCATCCGCACCGTGCTGGAGGCGCGCGGCATCGACGTATGCCACGCGTCCAACGGCAAGCAGGCGATCGAGATGTTGGAGAGCCGGCCCGAGCTGAACCTGGTGCTCATGGACATCATGATGCCCGAGCTCGACGGCCTTTCGGCCATTCGTCGCATCCGCGAGGAGCTGGGGCGCGCGGAGCTGCCCATCATTTCGCTCACGGCCAAGGCCATGAAGGGCGATCGCGAGAAAGCCATCGAAGCGGGCGCTTCGGACTACATCACCAAGCCGGTAGACCCGGGCACCCTGCTGGCAACCGTGCACGCCTGGTGCCAAAAGTCGCTCGCTGGAGAGCGGAGCTGAGCCATGAGCTGGGACGAAGGCTCCACCTCTGCCGCCATTCTGATCGTCGACGACACCGAAGCGAACCTGCTCGCCTTGCAGGCCGCGCTAGGGCCGTTGAACGTGCGCATGGTCACGGCGCGCTCGGGGCCCGAGGCGTTGAAGCTGATCGAGACGACGCCGTTTGCCATTGCCCTGCTCGACGTGCAAATGCCAGGCATGGACGGCTTCGAGCTGGCGGAGCGCGCCCGCAAGACGACGCTGGGGCGCGAGCTGCCGATCATCTTCGTGACCGCCGTACACAGCGACGAGAAGTGTGTGCGCCGCGGCTACGACACGGGCGCCGCCGACTACATCACCAAGCCGTATGACGCGCTGATAGTGCGCGCGCGCGTCAAAGCCTTCGTCGATTTGTACGAGCAGCGTGAAGCGGTGCGTCGGGGCCAAGTCGCGCTGCGCACGCAGGAACGTGACGAAGCCACGCGGCGCATGGTGGCCTTCGAGCGCATCGCCAGCGCCGCGCTCGAGACGAACGACTTGCCGGCGCTGCTGAACGAGCTGCTCCACGCGTTCATCGGCGCCGCCGACGTCGCCGATTCGGCGGCCATCTTGCTACGCGAAGGCGACTACTTGAACGTGGCCGCTTCGATCGGGCTCGACCAATCGTCGGAGCCCCTTCGCGTTGGGGTGGGGCGCGGCTTCGCGGGCCTGGTCGCGGCCCAACGCAAGCCGCTCGAGGTCGTGGGCGAGGCCATCAAGCGTCTGGTTCGAGCGGCGCCCTTACCAGAGCGCCCCCTGAGCGTCGTCTACGGCGTACCGCTGCTGTATGACGGACAGCTGGTGGGCGTCGCGCACATCGGTTCGCTGCGCGCGCCCAAGTTCAGCAGCGCCGAAAAGCGCTTGTTCGAGGCCGCGGCAGAGCGGGCGGCTCTGGCCGTCGCCAAGCAACAGCGTGTCTCGGCCCTGAATGAGATTTTGAGCACCGCGCCGGCCTACGTGGCCATCGTAAGCGGTGACACCCTGGAGTACTCGTTCGCCAATCCGATGTTGCGAGAGCTGCTGCAAGCGCCGTTGGTGGGCAGTCGGCTCGAGCCGCAGGAGTGGGGCAAGCCTTTGGAAGAGGCGCTCGACAGGGCGCGGGCGACGGGGCAGGCCTGGCTCGTCCCCGAGCTTTCGATCCAAGCGCGGCCCGAGCACGCGCCGACGTACCTGCAGCTCAACGTGCAGCCGCTGCAGAGCAGCAACGGCGCCGTCGACCGCTTGCTGCTGTTTGCCACCGATATCACCGTCCAAGTCAATGCCCGCAAGCAGCTGGAGCGGACGGAGCGGGAGCGGGCGCGGTTGCTGGAGGGGGAGCGCAAGGCCCGGGAAGCGGCCGAGCTAGCTAGCCTGGCCAAGGACGAGTTCTTGGCTACCGTTTCGCACGAGCTGCGCACGCCCCTCAGCGCGATCTTGGGCTGGTCATCCTTGGCGCGCTCGCGTTCCCGGACCGACGTCGAGGGCGCGCTCGACATCATCGAGCGGAACGCTCGCGCGCAAGCGCGCATCGTCGAAGATGTCCTCGATTTTTCCGGTATATCTCGGGGAAAGATGCGGCTCTCGCTCGCGCGGGCGAGCCTTTGCGACGTCGCTCGCGCCGCCATGGAATCGGTTCGGCCTGCCGCCGACGCCAAGGGCATTCGCATCGACGCGCAGCTCGACGCGAGCTGCCACCTGCTCGGCGACGCGGGGAGGCTGCAGCAAGTCGTGTGGAACCTGCTCAACAACGCCGTGAAGTACACCGGGCAGGGCGGGCACGTGCGGCTCGTGGTCGAGGCGGCCGGAGGGGTGAGGCGGCTTTGCGTCTCCGACACCGGGCAGGGCATCGAGGCAGAGTTCTTGCCCCACGTTTTCGAGGCGTTTCGTCAGGCCAACGGCTCGACCACGCGGCGGCACGGCGGGCTCGGCCTCGGGCTCGCGATCGTGAGCCAGATCGTCCAGGCCCACGGCGGAACCATCGAGGCGTACTCCGAAGGGCTGGGTCGCGGATCGCGCTTCACGGTAGAGCTGCCGGCCGAAGGAAGCGCCGCTCGCGTCGCGTCACCGCTCGCTGCGGGCGACGCCGATACGAACGCAGAGTCCGGTATCCGCCTCGACGGTCTCAAGGTGCTGATCGTGGACGACGACACGGACGGCCGCGAGTTCATGGCGCAGGTGCTGGCCCAGCACGGCGCAGTGGTTTCGGCGTTCCCGTCCGCCAACCTGGCCCTGTCGGCGTTCAGCCGGCTACGCCCCGACGTGCTGGTGAGCGACATAGCGATGCCGGCGGTGGACGGCTACGAGCTCATCCGTCAGGTCAGGGCGCTCGACCCCGAAAACGGCGGCCAAACCCCGGCGTTGGCCGTGACCGCCCACGCAGGCAAAGAGGTGATGGCTCGCGTCCTGGAGTCGGGCTTTCAGCGCTACACGGCTAAACCGGTCGACGTGCCAGAGCTGCTGTGTTGCGTGTCGGAGTTGGCAAACCAAGCGGGCGAACCAGCTCTGAGGGTCACTGGCTGATCGGCGCCTGGGGCCCGCTGTCTCAATTTGTACAAACTTTGACGCGTGGCCGCCCTGCGCGCAGGCTCGCCGAGCTTGTTGCTGAACGGAGTGACTGCGCTAGTCGTCGAAGAGGATCGCGACAACCGAGAGCTGCTCGGCGCCTATTTACAGCTGGAAGGCGCCACCGTATTGAGCGTCGGGTCCATAGCGGCGGCGCTGGAAACCTCCGGCCCTATCGACATCCTGGTCACGGAGCTTCTGCTCGGAGATGGCGACGGGTGCGATCTCTTGCGCCGCCTGCGTGGCCAAGCCGGCCGCGAGTCGCTCCCTGCTATCGCGCTGACCGCGCTGAGCGACGCTGATTGGATTCAGCGCGCCATCGGCGCGGGGTTCGAGCACTGCGCCATCAAGCCCGTGCCGCTCTCGGAGCTAACGCGGCTCATTCGCTTACTCTCTCGAAAGTGAGTCGGAAGCTGCTCTAACGGGCGCGGCGCTTTGCCTCAGTGCGATCGGCGCTGCGTCGCTCGGTGAGGCGATTTCGCTCCTTCTCTCCGATGATCCAACCCACCGGTTTGCCGTGTCGGGTGATGCGAACGCGGCCACCTTGACGCGCGGTTTCCAGCACTTCTGCCATGTTTTCACGGGCTTTGGCTACGGGAACGGGCAAGCTCTTCATGCCTCCAGCTCCTGCAAAGGAGGTGCCGCCAGCTCACGCGGCTCGCCGCAAAACCGTGGCGCAATGGCGTGTGTCGCTGGCGCACTCTTTGCTTTGGCGTGTTGCCAATGAGCCACGAAAGCTACCACGAACCGCCCGAGCTCCTCTCCGAAGACACCAAGAACCTGCACCGCGCTCTGGTCTCCCTCCAAGAGGAGCTCGAAGCAGTGGACTGGTATCAACAACGCGTAGACGCGTGCCGTGACGAGGAGCTACGCGCCGTGCTGGCTCATAACCGGGACGAAGAAATCGAGCACGCGATGATGACCCTGGAGTGGCTGCGCCGGAAGAGCCCGGCCTTTGCTCACAACATCGAAAAATACATCGGCTCCTCCGGGCCCATCGTCGAAGTCGAAAAGAAGGCCTGACGTCTCCGCGCCCGGGCTGACACGGCACGAGCCGTGCAGAGCGGGAGGTCGTCAATCGAAGCGCACGTCAGGTGCGCCTCGAAATGCAGAGGAGCTACTCGATGAACACATTCTTCAAATTCGCTTTCCTAGGCCTGAGCTGCGCGGCCGCGCTGGCGTGCGAGCACAACAACGCGCCCGCGGCCAACGCGGAAAATACGCCCATCCGCACGGACGCCCCTGCGCCGATGACGGCGGCGTCCGGCACTCACTCCGCCCAAGAGCAGATTGCGTCCGCGCGCTGCGAGCGCGAACAGACCTGCGGCAACATCGGTGACAACAAATCGTACTCGTCGTCGCAAGATTGTCTCACCCGCATTCGCGCGGACTGGAAGGATGATCTCAACGCGCGTGAGTGTCCCGGCGGCGTAAACAATCACGAGCTGAACGAGTGCCTGCAGCAGATTCGCGCCGAATCTTGTGGCAACCCGTTCGATACCCTGGCGCGCATCACCGAGTGCACGCAGGGCCAGATTTGCGTGGAAAAGTAGGCGCGAATGCGGCTCTTTGCTTGCGAGTGCGGCTCGCGAATCTTCTTCGAAAATTCCTCGTGCTTGGCTTGCAAGCGGGAGCTCGGCTTCATTCCCGCTGCGCTCGAGATGGCGGCCTTCCCTGCCGGAGCCGCCATCTCGACGAAGCATGGACAGTACCGTAAGTGTCAGAACTACGCGCACCAAGGGGTGTGCAACTGGCTTGTTCCGGCCGAGAGCGCGAGCCCGTTGTGCCAAGCGTGCGAGCTCAACCGGGTCATTCCCAATCTGTCGGAGCCGCACAACCGCGCGTTGTGGGGTGACGTAGAGAAAGCCAAGCGACGGCTGGTCTACAGCCTGTACTGCTTGCGGCTACCGGTGGTGCCCAAGAGCGTCGACGCCGAGAATGGCTTGGCGTTCGACATCAAGGCCGAGGTGGGTGACGAGCGCGTCCTCACCGGTCACAGCGACGGGCTCATTACCTTGGCCCTGCGCGAAGCCGAAGCCGCGGAGCGCGAAGCCATTCGGGAGCAGCTGAAGGAGCGTTATCGCACGCTCCTGGGCCATTTTCGGCACGAAGTTGGTCACTATTATTGGGACCGCTTGCTGAAAGACGGCCCCGATCTGCCCGAATTCCGCCGCCTGTTCGGCGATGAAACGGCGGACTACTCCGCCGCCCTCAAGCGGCACTACGCGACCACCCAGCCGCCGAACGAAGACTTCATCAGCAACTACGCGGCTGCGCACCCGTGGGAAGACTTTGCCGAGACCTTCGCCCACTACCTGCACATGACCGACACGCTGGAGACGGCAGGCCAGTTCGGCTTCACCAACCAGCCCCGCGCCGGATATCCGAGCTACCAGGAAGACTTGGCGACGCTGCTCGAGGAGTGGATGAAGCTGAGCGTAGCCTTGAACTCGCTCAACCGAAGCATGGGCGCGCCCGACGCGTATCCGTTCGCCATCTCACCTCGCGTGGCCGAGAAGCTCGGCTTCATCCATCGCTTGCTGGGCCAGCGGCTGCAGGCGGCAGCTTAAAAAAGCGGCGACGTGCCCCAACGGCCAGGTTCGTTGGGACACGCCGCCACCGGCACGGCGTGGTTTGGCTACGCCGTGCCGTCTCGAGACTCGCTGTCGCCGATTCGCCTAGATCGACCGGCCCGTCGCGCCGGATGCTACGGGCGTGACGGGCGGCTGATCCTGGTACGAGGGGAGTGGAGGATCGTTCGGCTCGGGCGAGTCGGGAGTCACTGGTTGTGGCGGCGCCGGGGCCGGCTCGGGCACCGGGGTCGGTGCCGAAGCGCGGTAGGCGGGGCCGCTCGAGCGGAGCATGCTCATGGCCGGGTGCTCATGCCAGCCGCCGCTTGCGCGGAGCTTTGGACCACGATCTCTACGCGTCGGTTGTTGGCGCGGCCCTCAGCGGTGTCGTTCGACGCCACAGGGTTGGCCTCGCCCCGCCCCACGGCGCGCACCTTCTCGGGTTTGACGCCCTGGCTCACCAAGTAGTCTTTGACGGCGTTGGCGCGGTCTTGCGAAAGCTTCTGGTTCATGTCGTCGGCGCCGCGTGAGTCGGTGAAGCCTTCGATGGATACGAGCTTGTCGTCGTCCAGCTCTTTCAGCGATTTGGCGACTTGATTCAAGCGGTCGCGAGCGATGGGCAGGAGCTCGGCCTTGCCGGTCACGAACAGCACTTGACCGTCGAGGGTGATGACCACGCCGCGCTGCTCTTCTTTGACCTGCGCGATCTTGGACAAGCTGGCCATGGCCGCCGCCGCGCTTTGCTCGGCCTTTTCACGGGCTTGCTTCTCGGCGTCGAGCTCGGCCTTGCTCTTCTGAATTTGCGTCTGCTGCGCCGCGATTTCTCGCCGAGCGTTGGAGAGGTTGTCCCACGTAGCGGCCAAGGTCTTTTGGGCCTCAGTCGCCTGCTGAACCGCGCTCTTGCGCAAGACGTCCTGCTTCTCGCGGTAGGCTTGCTCGGTTTGGGTCAGCTCGCGGCGGTCTTTCTCGTACGTGCCGAAGATGCTCGCGTACTGAGCCTTGCGTTGGGCCACGTAGGCCAGGCTTCGCTCTTCGAAGGAGCCCGCGTCGTCTCCGTGAGCGGCCTCTGCCTTCTCTAGCGCCTGCTTGGCGCTGAGCAGCTTATCGGGAGAGTACGTGGCGGCATCGGACGAGCGGGCCTGGTCGTAAGCGCGGCGCGCGTCGATCAGCTCGGGGCTTGGGCCGGTGGCGGCGCAACCGACCGCCACCAGCAAGGTGAGTGGGCAAAGCATAGTAACGATTTTCATGACACGAGCTCCTCTGTAAATTTTGGGTGGACCGAGGTCCGACTACGGCTGGTTCTGCAGGCCTTGAACGTCGGCTTGCGCCTTCTTCAGGTTCGCGCTGGCTTGTGCCTCGCGCGTGATCATCAAGGCGACTTCCGCGTCGGCGTCGGCGCGTTGGAGCACGAGTTGAGCTTCATCGGCCTTGTCATCCTCGTTGAGGGTTTGGGCCTGTTTGAGTTGATCACGAGCCATCTTCAGATGAAGTGCGGCTTGCGGATGCTGGTCTGCCCCCACGGCAGCGGCTGCGCTGATTGCCGATTGCGTATCAGCGACCTTCGCGGGTGGCAGCGAGCTACCACCGCAGGCCACTGCCAGGACGGCGAACAAAGTGGTGCTTGCAAAGCGATTCATAAATTCCTCCTTCAATCCGATAGCGGACGAGCGTCTCTGAGCAACATCCGCGCCACCCTAAATTCCCTGTGTTTCCCGCATTTGTCGTAGCCTTCTGTCTCAGCGGGCCCGAGCGCCACAGCACACCCGATCGGCGGCCGGGGCTGCTCAGCAAAAGCAGCGAGCCCGCGGCGCAGGCCCTTGCCTACGCCGCGGGCTCGAAAGCCCTCCAGATCGCGGGTCACGACCCGGTGGAGACAGCGCCGTTGGCCACCTGGGACAACGAACGCAAAGCTTCGTCTTTGTGCTCGCGCATGGCCTCCACGGCGGCGTCACTCAGCTTCGTCGCTTCGGTGCCCAGGCGCCGGCGCGTCTCGCGCCCGCTGGCGGGAGCCAGCAAAATTGCCGCTCCGGCTCCGACGATGGCACCAGCGGCGACGAGGCCGAGGTTCGAGAAAAAGTAGCTGCGGCGGCGCGAAAGGCCGACCGTGCCGAGGACGTCCTCGAGCTCGATGCCCGAGACCGACTTTGCAAGTTTTGACGCCGCGATGGCGGTGCCGAGTGACATGAGTAGCTTCTTCGTTTCCATATCAACGCTCCTTGCGGGGGCACATTGCATTCAGCGTGCCGAGCCAAGAAGCAGTGAAATCAGGGCTTGCGACCTAGGCGTTGGCGCGCTCTCACGACACGCCGTGTCAGCACGCCACGTGGTCTCAGCTGCGCGGGCAGACGAAGCAAACCGTCGTGCCGCCGCCAGGTGGCCCGTCCAAAATCGACAAGCTGCCGCCTAAGCGCCGGGCGAGCCCGAGCGAAATCGAGAACACCTCGAGGGCATCCGGATCGTAGGGCGAGCCTTGCTCGGGAGGTTCCATGCGCTCGAAGTTGGCCGGAGGCGCGGCGATGCCCGGTAAAACCAGCTCGAATGCGACCGCGTTGGGGCCGCCCTCGCTCGCATCGATGCTGATGGTTTGGCCGGCGGTGGTGCGGCGAATCCCGAGAGAGAGCAGCGTCGTCAGCACGAGCGGCGACAGCGCTGCGTCGATGAGGGCCGCGTCCACGCCGTCCGCGCAGCAGCGCAGCTGGATGCCGCGGAGCTCGGCGATGGGCCCGTAGATGCCGCGACACTCGTCGAGCGTGGCGGCCACGCTGCGGCGACCAGCGGGTGGGTCGGCGAGACCGAAATAGTCGATGAGGCGCCGAATACGCAGCGAAAGCCGCTCGACCTGCTCTTCGATGCGGCGCACGTTGCCCTCGACGGCGTCCGGGCTGAGGTTCGAGCGGAGCAGCGCGGCCCGCCCCGCGATGATGTTGAGGGGGGTGCCGATCAGGTGACCGGTGACGGACACCATGCGCGTGCTGGCGGCGCGACGCTCGGCTTGCCGCAGCTCGTCAGCGCGCGCGAGCAACAAAGCGAGGTCTGGTTTTACGGGGGGCTGCACGGTCATGCCTCGATTGCGCATGCCAGAATGAGGCCGCGCTAATCAGAGCGCGCTTCAGGCACCGAGTAGCGCTTCGAGGGTGTCGGGCATGATGGGTTTCACGACGTAGGCGTCGAAGCCTGCGGCACCGGCGCTGTCGCGCATGGCCCCGTCCGAGTAACCAGTGAGCGCGACCAAACGCGTGGGCGACCCCGTGGTCTTCAGCATGGTCCCCTTCAAGCGCCTGGCCAACTCGCAGCCGTCCATCTCGGGTAGTCCGATGTCGATCAGCGCGACGTCCGGCCGCTCTTGGCGGGCGAAGGCGAGGGCTTCCGTCGCATTCGCGGCCGCGAGCGGACGATACCCGTACAAGGAGACGAGCTCGCCCAGCATCTCTCGCGAATCGTCGTCGTCTTCCACGATCAACACGCAACGTTGGCTGGCGGCATTAGGCGCGAGCGCTTCGCTCATGCGCGGACACTACCTGTCGGCGGGGGCGCCCGCTCGCCGCGTTTTGCCTCGTGCGAACGTGCCTCAGTGTGTGAATTGCGGGCGATAAACGCGAGGCTTACGAGCGTAGCATCCGCGGCACGTCGGTTGCTTCGCTGAGCGCGGCTATGTCAGCGAACCCAGTACCATCCGATTTTCCCGTGATGCCCGCGCCCGGTGCGCTCGTGCAGGGTCGCTATCGCGGCTTGGAGGAGCTCGGCCGCGGAGGCATGGGGCTGGTGCTGTCGGCTCACGATGAGACGCTGGATCGCGAAGTGGCCTTGAAGGTCGTTCTGCCGCAGATGATGGCCTCGCGGGCGGCTGTAGAGCGCTTCGTCAACGAGGCGCGCAGCCTGGCCCAGCTGGATTGCCGGAATGTGGTTCGGGTCTTGGATTTTGGGGAGATTTCGCTGCCGGTAGAGTGCGCGGGCCTACCGTTCATGGTGCTGGAGCGGCTGCACGGCGAAGACCTGTTCAGCGTGGCCGCGCGTGAGGGCGGGCTTTCACCCTCACGGGTAGTCCGCTACGCGCTCGAGACTTGCGCCGGGCTAGCCGCGGCTCACGCGCGGGGCATCGTGCACCGGGACCTCAAGCCCGAAAACTTGTTCTTGGCCGTCGAAGCCGACGGCAGCGAGTGTCTCAAGGTGCTCGACTTTGGCGTGGCCCGGGCTCCGGGGCGCCGGCCGCTGACGCTAGAGAAGGCAGGAGTCGGATCGCCGGGCTACATGTCGCCGGAGCAAGTGGAGGGCTCGAAAGCGGTCGACGGCCGCAGCGACATTTGGGCGGTCGGTGTCGTGATGTACGAGCTTTTGGCCCACCGGGCCGCGTTCGTAGGCGACAATCCCCAGAGCCTTTGCCTGCAAATCTTGACCGCGCCGGTCGTGCCCCTGACCGAGGTGCGCTCGGATCTGCCGCCCGCGCTGGTCTACATCGTAGAGCGCTGCATGGAGCGCGACCCCGACCAACGTTTCGCGAACGTGGCGGAGCTGGCCGAGGCGCTGGCGCCTTTGGATGATTGGTCTCCCGACAGCGAAGCCGAGCGCATTCGACGCCAGCTCGACGCTACCGATCAGGTGGAAGTCTCCGATGTCCGCCGCCGCACCTCGACCCCTCGCGCGTCCGGCCGCGCCGAGGTCCGTCGAAGCGTACCTGGCTCTCGTCGGCGTCGCACGCTCTCGCTCTTGGTGGCGGCGGCGGTCTTTTTGCCCGCCGTGGCCCTGCTGCCGCGAGTCTCGCGTGCGCCCGAGCTCGCCGGGGCTCGCGCGTGGTCCGTGGCGGCGGTTCAACAAGCCAAGATAGCCTGGCATTCAGCGCGCGTTCGCGCCCAGGAGCTTTGGGCCAAGACCGACGATCGTCGCGGGCCAGGCAAACCGTAGCTGTCGAGCCACGGTCTGCCCGGCTCACAGAACGTCAAGGCACGATGCCGGCGCAATCGTCGGCGCAGGCGAAGGTCGCCGAGGTGCACGAGCGCTCGTCGATGCAGTCGTCGCACATGCGAAGCTGACGCTGACGGTCGTCGTCGTTATCGGCTCGGTTTTCACACTTATCGGTGCAGCCGTCGACGTCGTAGTCGCTGTCGAAGCAGTCTGCGTAGCGTTTGCACACGCCGTGGCAATCTATGCTGTTGTTGATGTCGTCGACGGTGTCGCTACAGCCGACGATGGCCGTGAGAAACAGAGCCAGGCCAAGACCGAATTTCGAATGCTTCTTCATCGTTGTTCCTTTAATAGTTACGGTAAGTTACGGCGCTACGGCACGGAGCGCGTCCGCGCCACGTAGCTGGGTGGATCGCTGGCGGGAAAGGACTGCCACGAAGCCTCATCCACCAAGTCGCGATCGCCATCGCCGAAGCGATGAGTGCCGTGGCGACCGAGCCACCGCTCGATGCGATGCGCTGTCTCTTTGAGTGGTTTTCCGGTGACGCCGCGTACGATTAGCGCGGCGCCGCCCAGGAACAAAAACGGAGCGAGCATGCCGCCGCGCCAAAGCGCCGCAGTGGCCAGACCTGCACCGCCAACGATGCGCGCGGCTCGTTCGCGCTTGATGCGAGAGTCGACACGTTTGCCCATTTTGACGATATCGAATGTCATGTGTTCACCGAGGCCGTATCGAAGCAGTTGTCATGCCAGCGCACGGATGCGCATGGCTCGAATCGTGCAGCCTCTGGCAACACCGCGGCGCGGAGCCGTGGCAAATCAAGGAGCACGACATGCAAACACACACTCACCAGCCCGCGGACAAGTCGGACACCATCGACCAGCTGAACTCGTTCCTACGGGGTGAGTTGTCCGCTGCCGAGACCTATCGCCTGGCGCTGGATCGCTTGGATCGCAGCGAGTTCCGCCCCACCCTGGTCCAGTGCTCCCGCTCGCACGAAGAGCGCGCGCGCCTGCTCACTGAGGCAATTTTGGGCCGCGGCGGTGAGCCCGCCGACAGCTCGGGTGCGTGGGGCTCCCTCGTGCGGCTCCTCGAGCGCAGCGCGGTTGCCATCAGCGAAAACGCGGCCGTCGCGGTGCTAGAGGAGGGCGAGGACCACGGGCGCGACGACTACCTCCGTGACCTCGAGAAGCTCGAACCGAGCGCGCGTCAATTGGTCGAGTTTGCCATCTTGCCCGAGCAGCGGCGCACGCACGACACCATCAAGGCCGTGAAGCGTTCGTTGTCTTGAAGCATTATGGCCCTGGGGCGCAGGGGCGCTTCAGGGCGGCGCCGCTCGTCACACCTTCTTCGGACGAGGCATGTTCAAGCGTTCGAGGTGATTGATCAGCGTGCGGCGTGAAACGCCGAGCAGCTGTGCGGCGCGGGTCTGATTGCCGGCGCATTGTTCCAGCGCCTGCGTGATGCGGGCCCGGGCCGCTTCAGCGTCTTCTTCCGCCAAGCGCCCTTGAGCCACGCTGGCAGGCTCGGCGCGCAGCGGCGGCGACTTGGCGGCGGGGGGAATCATAGCGGGCAGGAACACTTCGGTAGCTTCCAGCTCTTCGGCTGGAAAGAGGCTGCTCTCACTCGGGGCGGTGGTCGGAATGTGCTCGGCCTCAACCGCGCCCGCGCCGCACAGAAAGGGTGCGCGCTCCATCACGTTCTTCAGCTCGCGCACGTTGCCGGGCCACGAGTAACGCTGCATGGCCGCGATGGCTTCGACCGATAGGCGCGGCACCGGGAGGGAGGAGCGACGACAGAACCGTTCCAAGAACAGCCGAGCGAGGGGCTCGATTTCGAGCGGGCGCTGGCGCAATGGCGGAATCGAAAATTCCACGCCCGCGATGCGGTAGTACAAGTCGTGGCGAAACTTGCCGAGGCGAGCTTGCGCACGCAGATCGCGGTTGGTAGCCCAGATGAAGCGTACGTCGATGGGGCGGGGCTTGGTGGCGCCTACCCGCAAAATCGTCTTCTCCTCGAGCACGCGCAGGAGCTTGGCCTGCGTCGATAGCGGCATTTCGCCGATTTCGTCCAGGAACACCGTGCCTTGATCGTTCGACTCGAGCAGCCCCACCTTGGTCTGCGTGGCGCCGGTGAACGAGCCACGCTCGTGGCCAAACAGCTCCGACTCGAGCAGGGTCTCGGAGAGGGCGGCACAATTGAGCCGTAGCAAGGGCCGCCCGCGGCGGTTGGAGCGCGCGTGGATCGTCTCGGCGAAGATCTCTTTGCCGGCGCCCGTTTCGCCCGTGATGAGCACGGAGATGCCGCTTTGGGCCGCTCTCACCGCGATCTCGTAGGCGCGCTTCATCTCGGGATCGAGGAGGACCGGCGGCCCGATGTCGCTGGGCGGGCGGCTAGAGATGGCCGACACGGCCAGGGGGTGGGCACCGCTCGGTACTTGAACCAGAACGAGCGCGATGCCCGCGCGAATGAAGTCGCCGGGGCCGAGCGTGCGTCGCTCGGCGGGCCCCAGGCGCGCTTCGTTCTCGTTGCGGTGCGTGAGCTCGTCGGCGATAGGGTCCGTTTCGTTGCGGAAGAGCGAGGTGCCGTTGGCGCTGCCCAAGTCCTCCACTTCGATCACGTCGCCCACGTGGAGCGCAAAATGAAAACGCGAGACCGAAGGGTCGTCGATGCGTAGATCGTTGCTGGGGCTCCGGCCCACCCGAACCGTGCCGGTCTCCGGCAGATGAAAGACCGTGCATTGCTGCCGCAAGTAGACCAGCACCTCCAACGCGCCGGGATGCGCCGACGGCGCGCCAGGGCGATGCGTGTGGTGGAGATCAGGGCCCTGGTCGTTCATGCTGCTCCGCGAACGGACTGGTGGCTGCGAGCTTCAATATTTATTGCACGACTCGTGCAGTTTGCGTGCGCGAGTCGTGCAGGTGCGTTCCGACTACATCAACCTACGTCGAGAGCGGCGCGCTTGGCTGGCCGCAAGAGCTAGCGCTGCGCCTAGGAATGCTCCGAGAGGCTGTCCATCGCCGGGCGGCGGGGAGCCGAGAGCACAGCCACTGCGAGCCGCGGGGCTCGGGGTGGGCTCAGCAGGACCACTATCGACGCCAGCTGCGCCTACGGCGCCGGCGGCCTCGCCCGCCCCACCCGCGCTGGCCCCGGAATCGCCGGGTTCGACCGCCGGCGCACCGCCGGCTCCGCCTTCGCCTTTGCCCTCGGGCCACGGTGAGCCGGCGTCCGCGGCCGCGAAAGCGGTTTGGACCAATGGCGAGAAGAAGCTGACGTCGGTGTACTTCGCGGAGGCGTTGAAGTTCGTGCAATCCATGGACACCGACGAGAAGATGCCGACCAGCTCGCCGCTGTGCGAGAGAGCAGGGCCACCGCTGTCTCCTTCGCACGGCCCCTCGCTCACCGTGAACGTGCGAATCCATTGGCCAACAGCGGTCACGTTGACGGGCCGTTGGGTGCGCGGGTTCAGTTGATCGGGTTCTTGCCCGCCGAAGCCGACGGCGGTCAAGACCTCGCCAACCGTAGCGGAGCTTCCGCGGTGCACCGTCACCACCGGGAGCTCGAGCGCCCGGTCGAGGACGACGAACGCGATGTCGTTCTGGCAAATAGTGGTGGAGCCGCTGGTGACCAGCTTCATTCCGTAGGCAATCGGTTCGCCGTCGGGGTACGGGCCCGCATAGATGGCCACTTTTTCTGGGGCGACCGTCGCGCCGAGCTGAGAGCCCTGGCTACCGGAAACGTCGTTACCCGTTGCATCGCACGTGAAGGGAATATTGGAGGGATTGCGCGAAATGACGTGGAGAGCGGTGGCAACCAAATTGGGAGCCACCAGTGAGCCGCTGCCTGCTTTCGTGATGGCCGAGCCGCCCAGGTTGGCGATTTCGGCAGTCACGTACACAACGCTCGCGTAGTCGTTGCCGGTTTCGTTACCGCCAATGACGGGAAGCTCGTGGCGGGCAACGGGCTCGGCCGAGCCGCAGCCGAACGACGAAGCGCCCGCCAACGAACAAACGAGGCCCAGCCTCAAAAACTGCTGATGCATGGCAGCGGCTTGTCTTCGAGCAAGTTCTGAGTCGCGTCGTAGCGCAGTACGTCGCGGTCGGGGCCGAGCGGAAATTCCATCTCGAAGGGAGTGCCTGCGTCGTTCAGACAATACACGCTCCCCGTGCCGTTACGAGTGCCGCGCGCGACGTTCCAGTTGGGTTCACCCAAGGTCAGGCGCAACCCCACGTCCTGGCCATTGTCGAGCGAGGTCAAGACGCTCGGAATGGCCTTGGGACCGACGTCGAAAGCGGCGCCGCTCAGCAGCCGCTGCATGCCGGTCGCCAAGTCCTTACCGCGCAGGCTCGGAACCTCACCCGCGGCCGCTGCCGCGTAGACGAGCAGGTACGCGGCGTCGTAGACGCTCTCGGAGCCGAGCAGCACCGAGGGATCGCCCACGTCGCCGTTGGCGGCGGTCAAGCGGTCTTCGTACAGGGCTAGTAGCTCTGGATCCGTCGCCGACGCGTAGGCCACTCCCGTCATGCGATTGAAAAACGTCTTCCAGCCGCCGGCGGTCTCGTTGCGCTTGTCGGCGTATAGAGCCCAGGTTTCCGGGGCCATGGTCGAGCCCAGGATGTACATCGGCCGTTGTTGTTGGGCGGTCTTGGTGGGCCAAGTGTTGGCGTTCTCGAGCAGTGGGAACACCCCCTCGATGAACTCGGAGCCCGCCAAGGCCACGATGATGTTCGGCGCGAAATCGAACAGGTTGCCCGCCAACAAGGAGACATCCGGATTTTCGGTGACCAGGGCCGAGTCGACTTGAAACGGCTCGACCTCGAAATCGTCGAGCTCGGGCAGCTCGAGCAGCGCGTCGCGCACGTCGGTCTCTTGGGCCACGTCGGCAGCGACGATCGCCACACGCAGCTTGCCGCCCGGGCTGGCCAGGTTCAGGTATTTCTCGCCCGATCCGGCGGTGCGGAGGTACGTTTCCGTGCGCTTCAACAGGGGGCCGAACGCAGGCGCGAGATCGGACGTGGCGCCTAACATGTGCCAGAGCCGGCCGTCGTCGGAGAGCGCGGCCAGCTCGCTGTCTTGCTCGTACGGGCTGATGACGAACGTGCCCGCCGCGTCCAACTTCTGCGAGAAGACGGCTTGCAGATCTTTGGCTTGTAAGCTCGAGATGATGCCAGGCACGTGCAGCGTGTCGATCAAATGGTCGAGGCTGGGCGCGAACGCTTCGATCGTTCCAGGTGGGTTGTCGGGGAAAAACGAGTTGCAGACGACGAAGGCCAGCGTGCGGCGCGTTCCGTTGGGGCCTCCGCGCAGCCCCACGACCTTCTTGGTGAATTCACTGACGACGAGGTCGAGGTTGCGCGTCACGATGGAACGACTGATGCCATCGGGCGCGAGCGCGTAGGCGCCAAAAACGATGGGCTCGGCGGCGCGCAAGTTCTGATCGCCCACCACCAGTGGACACTCGTCGGTCAAGAGCCCGACGCACTTGCCTGATTGACAGACGAAGGGCTGACCGAAGTTGGCGTCGATGCACTCGCCGTTCGTCGTGCACTCGGCCACGTCGGGCGCGCCCGCGGCCCCAGCCATGGCCATGGCGCCTTCACCGGCATCGGCCATCGGCGGACCGCCGCCTTGGCTAGAGGAGCCCCCGCTGCCGGCAGTGCTCTGCGTGTCGTCTGCGACGCACACGCCTGCTTCGCAGATTGGCAAAGATTGGCCCAGCTTGCGACAATCCGCGTTGGTGGAGCATTGATCGGCGCTCAGGTCATAGAGGACGGAACACGCTGGGCCAGTGGCCAGGGTACCGAGCGCGAGCGCCAGGCTCGCGGTTGTCAAACGTCGCCAGTTTCGAGCGCTGCTCATGTCGAACCCTCGAGGCTAGCACGACCGAGCGTCGACTAGCCTCGTTCCTCCTCAGCTCTTTCCTTGCCGCCTGTCTTTCACGGAGGCGGCCAGGACGACGGGCACGCGTGGGGGGTGACGTCACTTCCCACGTAGGCTTCGCAAGCGATGGCTTCGTCCAGGAACGGGTAGCAATTGGCGGTGCCTTCTGCGTAGCCGTCGAAGCACTCCACGCCGAAAGCGAGATCGCCGGCCTCGAACGCGTCGACCTCGCATTGGGCGTAGGCGTCCCACTTGGCGTTGCAGGTCTCACACGGTGGGTTTAGTTGAAAGCCCTCGCGGTCGGAGGTGAATTGAGCGACGCAGTCGGCGCACACGATGCCCTCTGCGCAGTCGGCCGCGTACAAGGCCGAGCACTGCTTCTCGATCAGGTTGTCGGAGCCGCAGACGTAGACGAGCGCCGGGTCTCCGGCACCTCCGGCACCTCCGGCACCTCCGGCACCTCCGGCACCGCCCGCTCCAGCCTCGCCGCCGGCTTCGCCGCCGCTGCCGCCGAGCGCGTCACCACCGGCACCGCCCTCGCCCGCGGCACCGCCCTCGCCGCTAGCGCCGCCGTTGGCGGTTCCTGCCGTCGAGCTGCCGGCTTTACCGCCGTTGCTGCTGCCAGCCTTGCCACCATTGGTGCTGCCGGCTTTGCCGCCATTGGTGCTGCCGGCCTTGTTGGAGGAGCCGCCAGTCACCTCGCCGGCGGCGCCGGAGCTTCCGCCGGTTTCTTCGCCAGTGGCGTCGTCGTCACCACTGCAGGCGCTGAAGGCGATGCTGCCCGCAGCCAAGGCCAAAACGAACCAATGCCTCGTTTGCTGTTTCATTATTTCCCTCACAAAGCGAAAGCGGTCAGTGAACCACCATTCGGCGTACGTTGGCAACGACGTCTCGGGCAGCTCACATTAGGGTCAGCCGTGCACAATGTTTGCGGGTCGGCCAACTGTTGTAGGTCGCTGTGCTCCACTACCTCACAAAAGGTATCGAGCCGACTCGGTGAAAAACCGAGCCGGCTCGAAGCCGAGCGTTGAAGTCAGGTCCGGCGAGCTGAGCTCAGAGGTAGCAGTAGCGGTAGCTACCCGAGGCCTTCACGACGCCCGGAGAGAACACGTTGCTGCCGTACGGCTTCTTCTTGCACGCTGCGCCGACGGGAAAGATGGCGGGCGAGGGGTCTTCGGTCGAGCGCCAAGTCTCGGCCGCGGGCGACTTCACCTCGATGCCGTAGACGGTGCCGCCGATTTGGCTGGGGGGGACGAAGTCGACGTTGAAGGGGTCGACGTCGATGGTGCCTTTCGCCAGGTCGATGCGCACGTCGAGCACGTCGTTACCGCGCATGTAACCGAGGGTGACCAGCTTGGCGCGGATGTCGGTCCAGTTGCCGCTGCTGACGTTGACCTTGTAGGTGTCGATGGCGCTGCAGACGGGCGCGGCGGCCGAAACCACGATGGAGCTGGTGCGGTTGTTGAAGGTGCCCAAGCCCGACACGTCCGACGTGAAGCTCATGCTCGTGCCGTCGAACCTGTCGTTGTCGTAGATCGTCACCTTCATGTCGGAGCGCACCCTGATCGACGACAGCGCGTCGTTGCCGATCTTGAGGTCTGCCATGCGGTAGTTGCCCGTGCGCAAGCATTGTGAGGCGCCGCCGTAGCTCGGGTCGGCGTAGAGGGTCGCCGCGCAGTTGGTGAGCGTCACGCTGTGCGGGAGGCCCGTGCGGGTCGGCGATTTCACGACTTGGTAGGGCGAGGCCTCGGACGGGTCCGAGATGTAGCCAATGTAGTCCTCGTTCTGCTTTTGAGCTTGGAAGCCGCTCATGAGCATCGAGCGAATCTGGTTCGGGCTGATGATGACCTTGCCGTTGACTTGGATGTCTTCATTGCCCTCCTGAGCGGCGAGGCCGGCGGTCATGGCGGGGCAGCCGGTGCGGCCGCGGCTCGCGCACAGCGAGTAGCCGGCGGGCGAGATCTTGAGGCGATCGCCGGAAGGTTGCAGATCGGTCGTGAACTCCCAACGGCCGAAGTCTTCGGCAGCGTCGTAAGCGAGGTGGGCGAGGAACGGCTTCCATTCCAGGCCGGTCACGCTGCAGCTGACGAGCTCTTGCTGCATTGCCCCGAGGTCTTCCGGGCGAGAATTTTCGACGCTACACGCGGCCATCGCGAGAGCAGTCAGGGCAACGGCAGAGACTTTTTTGAACATTTGGGAAAACTCCTTGGGTGTGCCGAGCGGGGCTCGGGGTTGTGCGCTCGGCCACCCCTTTTGCACGGCACATGCCAAGCGTCTGACGCTGGCCACTGCTCGCGGACCCACGAAATCTGCCAGAAATATCCGCTGTAGGTCAGCCGCGCAGAGCGTGTTCCGAGGCGTTGTGCAGCGGACGACTTGTGCAAACTGCACAACGTGGCCGTGCACTACTTGTGCAGGCTGTCAGCGCGCGAGCGCTTGCCACAGCGCGAAAACCGCGACGGCGAGCAGCAGCAACGCGAGCGTGGCGCGACCCAGCGCGCGCATGGGCGACGCGCTGGCAGCGGGAGCTACGGTGTCGGGAGCGCCCTTGGCCGGAACGAATTCCACGAGCTCGGTAGCGTCCGAAGTGCGGGGCGTGGTGACGGGGCGGGCCGCGCGAGCCATGAGCAGGGTTACGGACGGCGCCTCGCCCGCTTCGTTGTTGCTCGAGTCGAGCGGTGGCGGAGGAGCGCCAGCAGCCGGTTTTCCAACCCAAAGCCCGGGCGGGGCCGTGACCAGCCCGCTGCCCGCCGTTGGCGTCTCGCTGTCGTCGTACTTCATCAGCTGGTTCATCAGCAGATCGGGCGCGACGCGGTTTTGCGAGAGCAGCGCCTCATTGCGGGCGCGCATTTCGGGGCTGATGCGCTCTTTCACACATTTGGCGACATCGGTCGCGGTGACGAGCTTGCCGGTTCCGATCAGCCATTCTTCCAGCGCCACCTGCATCTCTTCGGCGGTGGCGAAGCGCGCGGCGGGTGAAGGTGCGAGCGCTTTGACGATGACGGCCTGCAACGCCTCGGGGTAGTCGGGCCGCAGCGCTCTGGGCAGCTTGTACTCGTTCAGCAAAATCTTTCGCAGCGCGTCGGCGCCGTTACCGAAGGGACGCGAGCCGAGCGTGGCCACGTACAGCACGCAGCCCATGGCGTACACGTCCGCGCGCCTATCGACGGGGTTGCCCGAGATTTGCTCCGGCGGAATGTAGGCGAATTTGCCTTTTACCTCGCCGGTCTTGGTGCGGTCGTGCAGCTGGTAGCGTGCCTTGGCGATACCAAAGTCGCTCACTTTGGCCTGGCCCTGCATCGACACCAAAATGTTGGGCGGCGAGATGTCGCGGTGAACTACGCCCAGCAGCGCCCCGTCGGGCCCGACGGTTTCGTGGGCGGCGTGCAGGCCCGCGCAGGCGTCGGCGATGATGCGGGCGGCGATGCGCAAATCCAAGGCCACGAGCGAATCGCCCTGGCGCAGCAGGCCCGCTAGCGAGTCTCCGGCCACCCATTCCATGGCCATGAACAGGCGATCACCATGGCGGCCGAGCTCGTACGTTTCACACACGTTGGGGTGGTGGATCGAGGAAGCGACCGTCGCCTCGTCGATGAACATGTGGGCGTAGTTCTCGTCGCCCGACATCTCGCCGCGCACGAGCTTCAGGGCCACGGTGCGCGCGAAGCCCGAGCCGGTGGGCCGCGCGGTCCAAACCTCGCCCATACCGCCGCTCGCCAGGAGGGAAGTCAGCTGGTAGCGGCCGATGACGTCGCCGGGGGACAGCGCGTCGCCCGGGTCGGACGCCATGTGTGGCTTGGTCGTACTCGTCGTCACAGTCATCAGGCTATCGGCCGCGGTAAGACTGGCCGTCAGCGTTTAGTGGTGGCGCGTTTTCCCATTTACCATGTCAGAATGCGCGTAGGTTCCATGCGCTCAATCAAAGGTACGCGAAGATGCCGTCGGAGGGCCAGCGTTTGTGACTGACCTCGGTCCGGCGTCGAAGATCGGCCGTTACCAATTGGTGGCGCCGATTGGTGCAGGCGGCATGGGTCGCGTCTGGGTCGCTTTGGACACGGCGGCGCCCACGCTGCGGCTGGTAGCCATCAAGAGCACCCTCGCGGGGGCCAACGCTTCGCGCGAATTTTGGGCTCAGCTCTCCGACGAGGCCTCGCTGGCCTCACGCATCACGCATCCCAACGTCTGCGCCACGTACGAGCTGGGCGAGGAAAACGGCACGCATTTCTTGGTCATGGAGTGGTCTGACGGTGCGTCGCTGCGCGACGTGCTCGACGCCGCGCCGAACAAACGCATCGCGCCCGAGCTAGCTGCGTTCATCGGCGCGGGCGTGGCTGCTGGCCTGCACGCAGCGCACGAGCTGACCGATAGCGAAGGACACGCGCTGGGCGTGGTGCATCGCGACGTGTCGCCGCAAAACATTCTGGTCTCGCTGCGCGGGCACGTGCGTCTGGCCGACTTCGGCGTCGCCAAGGCGCGCGGCCAACAGCACAAGGCCACCGAGACGGGCGAGGTGAAGGGCAAGCTCTCGTACATGGCGCCCGAGCAGGTGACGTCGAAGAACATCGATCGCCGCGCCGACGTGTTTGCGCTCGGCTGCGTGCTCTACGAAGCGTGCCTGGGTGTTCGGCCTTTTCACGGCGCCGACGCGCTGGCCACCATGTACAAGATCCTCGAAGAACCGCTGACGCCGCCGAGCGCGCTCGACCCCGCGTTTCCAGAAGCGCTCGAGGTCGTGGTGCTCAAAGCGTTGGCGAAAGATCCGGCCGCTCGCTACGCGACCGCAGAAGAGCTGCGGGCCGCGCTGCTCGACTACGTATCGTCGACGCGGCGCTTCGTGGCCGACAAGCACGTGGGAGAGCTGCTCAATGGCCCGCTGGGTGACGACCTGCGCGAGCGTAACCGCGCGATTTGGGCTACCGGCGAGCAGCTCCGCAAGGGCGAGACCGATCCGCGCCGCCTGCTCTCGCCGCGTCCACCCGAGACCACGCACACGCTCACGCCCGATGGCGGCATCGAACGGAGCGTCACGCAAGCTCTCAAAGCAGCCGAGCCGGCGCGCTCCCGCAGCTTGTTGCTCGGAGCCGCGGCGCTGCTCGTAGCGGGTGCCTTGGGCGCCCGCAGCCTCTGGCCCGCGCCACCAGCGCCAGCGCCCACTCCCGCGGCCCAGCCCCCGCAAGCGCCGGTAGTCGCCCTGCCGGCGCCGAGCCCCGTCAGCCAGAGCCCCTCTGCCAACCCAGTGAGCCCGAGCGCGCCGGGCGAAGCTCCCAGCAAGACCGCCGAGCCTACGGCTCGCAACCCTCCTGGCGCGCGGCCAAAACCACAACCACGCGTTCAAGTCGTCGAACCAGCGCCCGTGACCCCAACCAAGCCCGCCGGCAAGAAGCCGCGTCCCATCGATCGCGACAACCCCTTCGGGGAGCCCTGAGCCATGTCCACAACTCGACTCGCCGCCGCCGCGCCTCTGCTCGCTCTGCTCTTCATCACCCAAAACGCGCTGGCCGAAGACGCCAAGCCGGCCCCGGCGGCCGCCGGCGGCAGCGTAGGTGACGCCTCGGCCAAGCAAGAAGCCGCGCGGCGCTTCGAGCACGCCATCAAGCTGTACGAGGACGCCGACTACACGTTGGCGCTGGCGGAGTTCGAACGCGTGTACGAGCTCGTGCCCGACTACCGCGTGCTGTACAACATCGGCCAAGTCAGCATTCAGCTCGGCCGCTACGCGCGCGCCTTTCGCACGCTGAAAGAGTATGTCGCGCGGGGGGGCGCCGAGCTTGCTCCGGACCGGGCCTCCGCCGTGCAAGCCGATTTGTCGCTGCTCAGCGGAAAGATTGCGCGGCTATCGCTGCAGGTCGAGCAAGAAGGCGCGCAGATCAGCGTCGATGGCGTGGCCGTGGGTCGCTCGCCGCTCGCAGAGCCGTTGGTCGTGGATGTGGGCGAGCACCGTGTCCAGGTGGAGCTGCCGGGGTACGTTGCCCAGAGTCAAAGCTTCACTCTGGCTGGCGGTGATCGGCGCGAGGCGACCTTCACGCTCCAAGCAGTGGAGACAACGGCGCCTACCGGTACGCCCGTTGCCACGCCGCCCGGCGCCGAGAGGCCGGCTGCGCCGCCCAAGGCTCCCGCCGTGCGCTCGAGCCGAGGCATGTGGCTGGGCGTGGGCTGGGCCACGACGAGCGCGTTGGCGGTCGGTGCCGTGGTGAGCGGAGCTCTGGGCGCCTCGGCCGCGGGAGACCTACGAGACCTGCGCGCAACGGCCACGACGCGCACCGCGCTGGACCAAGCGCAGAGCCGCGCCACGACGCGTCTCTTGATCGCCGATGTCTTGGGCGGAGCGGCGTTGGCCGTGGGCGCCGTCACCCTGTATGTCCAGCTCTCGGGCCCTTCGCGAGAGAAGGCCGCGCACGCCGACGCGAAGCCCCGCTTGCGCCTGCTGGTGGGCGCCAGCCAGCTCGCGCTCTCGCTCGAGAATTGAGGGATGGCGCCGCCATGGGCAAGACCGCGTCGGTGCCTTGTAAGAAGTGCGGCACGCTGAACGACGTGATCCTGTCCGACGGCACGTTCGAAGACAATCTCCGGCGCGCCGCCTTCAGCTTTGCCTGCCGCGCGTGCGGCGCCGTGTTGCCCGATGAGCTGCCGGCCGCCAGCGCGGCGGAGGGCGCTGAAGGTGACGCCGCTGGCAAACGACGCCCCTAGCGCAGCGCGCACGAGCGAACGACGAACAATTCGTTGGCCCAGCGCGCTGGGCGAGCGCGAAGCGCGCCGCTTTCGCTTGGCGGGAGGGCGAAAACCGACTTAAGTCGTGCCCGCATGAAAACTTCCAGCCTCGTTTGGTTTGCCGTCGCTGCGCTCGCTCTCTCGGGTTGCGGCAAGAGCAAGGCCGAACAATGCAACGCCTTCGTCGATCGGGCGACTCAGTCGCAGAAGATCATCAACGACCTGAAGCTCGACAGCGAAGACGCGGCCGTGCTCGAGAAGGGCGCGGCGTCGGCCGAGGCAGAGGCCAAAGCCTTCGAAACGCTCGAGCTGAAGGACGAGAAGCTGATCGGCTATCGCGCGTCGTACGCGGCCACCCTGGCGTCTCTGGGCAAGATCATGCGCGAGCTTGCCACCCTGCAAAAGAACGCCAAAGATCCGGCAAAGGCTGCCGAGCTCGAGGCAGAGTCGAAGAAGATCGAAGAAGAGGCCAACAAGGTCGAGAAGTCCGAGAGCGACGTGGTCGATGAGGTCAACGTGTATTGCACCGGGTCCAAGTAACCTCGGCTCTCTGCTCGTGCTTCGGCGGGGCCGCGCTCGGCGGCCCTTCGCCTCACCGGTAAGCGAAGTTTTGCTTCAGCTGGCCAAACCTGAGAGAGGGCCGGTGGCGCCCGAGGGGTCGCCGAAGCTGGTCAAATCGGTCGCGCCGAGCGCGTGCGCGATGGACACCAAGAGCTGGTTGTTGTCGCGCAGGTTTTGCGTGAAATCGAGGAGGCGGCCCGCTTTGATGCGCCCGCCGGCGCTGCCCGCCAGCACGTACGGCATCAGCGTGAGGTCGTGCTTGGTGGATTCTCCGATTTCACTCGCCCAGAGGAGCAAGGTGTTGTCGAGGAGAGTCGAGTTACCTTCTTGGTAGCTGTCCAGCTTGCCCAAGAAGTATGCGAGTCGTTCCGCGTACCAGGTCTGGATGCCATTGTAGGCCTCGAAGTTCGCGCCGCTAGCCGAAAAATCGTGGGAGATCACGTGGTGGTTGCCGCTGTAGCCGAGGAATGGAAACAGGTGCTCGCTCTCGGAGTACGACCATTGCAGCGTGAGAATGCGAGTTTGGTCGCAGGCCAGGGCGGCGGCAGCTAGATCCATCTGCTGCTGACCAGCGGTGAGGTATTGTTCGTCGACGGCGAGGTCGACCTCCGCCAGCGTGGGCGGGGAACAGGTGCGGCCCGCGACGGGACCGCCGCCGGGCGTACCGACCAAGCGTTGCTCGACTTCGCGCATGGCCGTCAAGTGGGCGTCCAGCTTCATGCGGTCTTCGCTGCCGACCAATTGCATCACGCGGTTCGTCTCGGCCCGCGTCAGGTCGAAGACGCTCTTCCGCTGCGCCCACAGGCGCTCGAGCGTCGGATCCGCGGCGCCCGGCTCGCTGCTCACGGCGCCGCCGAACAACGTCTTGAAGACGTCTTTCGGATCTTCTCGCGGGGGAATCGGCTGATTGGACCCCGCGTACGAAATGCGGGCTCGCACCTCGGTGTCGCGGACGTGCACGCCCAGCTGCAGGCTGTTGAACACGGTGCCCGGGTTCAGCTGTTGGGCCAGGTACTGATCGAGCGATTGCCCGCTACCCCAGCCGGAGGTCGTATTGCCGAAGCTCTTGAACTGACTGCCCGCGTTCAACGGCCGCGCCGTGAGCATGCCCGCCGTTCCGCGCGCATGCTCCGAGCCCAGCGTGCCGCCGAGCGCCCCGTTCTGAAGCGCGTCGTTCAGCCTGATGCCCTTCAGGAACGTCAGCTTCTTTTGGTACGCGGCCAGCGGTTGGGTGATTTGGTTGAGCTCGAAATTGGTCTCGGTGCCGGTCGGCCAGAACAAGCTGTTGCGGGTGCCGTTGGGCGTCGCGAACACCACCAGCCGAACGGGGGCGGCGTCTTGGCCGATGGCGCGCCGCGCGTCGAGCAGGGGCAAGAGCGCGCTGGCGGCGAGAGAGCCGCCGAGCAGCTTGCGTCGAGAAAGGCGCGGCACGGTTGCGCGGCTCATGGCGTTTTCGGGCTCCTGAACCAGAAGGCGTCGGTTTGAGTCGTTGCCACCATCAGCTCCAGCACGTCACCCTGTGATGCGTCGAGAGCGCTCTCGAGCGTGGAGAGCGAGCAGGTGTCGCCGTCTTCTTCGCTGCGCCCGGCGGCGAAGCGGAACCATTGGCTGGCCAGGCAGGCGCGCACTTGTTGGCTGCTCGCCAGCTTCTCTCCCAGCTCGCGTACACCCTGAAATGGGCCGGAAAGCGTGGCGTCGGTGGCGCCAGTGAGCTCCCCCGAGGCGTCGATGGGGACGCCGCCCTCGGCTTCGCGGTATTGGCCCATTGCGTCGAATTTTTCGAAGGCCAGGCCGATGGGGTCGAGCAGCGCGTGACAACCGTTGCAGCTGGTACCGGCGGCCAGGTGCCCAGCCATGCGTGCCCGCGCGGTCGCGCCCTCGTCGAGAGAAGGCAGCGAGATGTCGACGTCGGGCGGCGGCGCCGGCGGCGGTTGGCAAAGCAGCATGGCGCGCACGAACTTGCCGCGCAGCACGGGCGACGTTTGATCGGGGTGGCTCTGCACGGATAGGAACCCGGCCTGCGTCAAAAACCCCGAGCGCTCTTGTGCGGGAGGCAACTGCACCAAGCTGAGGGCCGACCCGCCGCCAGCAGGCGCGCTCACTCCGTAGACCCGAGCCAACGCGGAGTCGACGAACGCGACGGGCGCGGTCAGCAGCGACTTCAACGTGTGATCGCCCGACCAGAGCACGTGCTCGACGAAGGCGGGCAGCTCTGCCGCCATTTTCTCTCGTAGCTCGGTCGAGAAGGCGGGAAACAGCGCGGCGCTCTTGGTCGTGATGTCCAGGCGCCGCGTGCCCGTCCACTGCTCGAAGAAATTGGCCACGGCCGACCGCGCGCGCGGCTCCGCCAACATGACGCGCGCCTTGGCCGCGACCTGCGGCTTGCTGGCCAGCTCTCCCCGTTCGGCCGCGTCGAGCAGGGCGTCGTCGGGGCCCGAGCCCCAGAGCAAGAACGAGAGCCGCGTGGCCAGCTCATAGGGGCTGACCGGAACCTGCGCGCGAGCGTCGGCGGCGGAGGCGGTCTCGAGGCGGTACAGAAAGTTGGGCGACTGCAGACCCGCTCGCACCATCACCTCGATGCCTTCGGCGTGCGAGCCGCCGTCGTGCCCTGCCGCGTAGGCGGCCATCAGGGCCTGCTCGTCTTCGGCCGTGAGCGGACGACGGAACGCGCGGCGGCCGAAGCTCTTGGCGAAGGCGCGCGCGCAAGCCTCGGCTCCCGCCTCGTCTGCGTCGCAGCCCGTGAGCGCGGTCACGTCGGCTACGGCCAGCTTGGCCAGCGCCTCGGACACGAGCACGTACTTCTCGGCGTGCAGGGCCGAGACGGTCAGAACTCCGGCGTTGTTGTCGAAGCCGTTGGTCAGCTCGTCGGCAGGCAGCTCCGAAGCCGCCGCCGCGTCCACGTGCAGCAGGTCGCGTACGGCGTTCTGGTACTCGAAGCGGGTCAGACGCCGCAGCGGCGTGCGAGGGACAGGCTGGGTGGGGCAGCTGGCCTGCTCGACGGGCCCGGGGCTCTGCGCGCCCGGCCCGCTGCCGGCCTGGCCTGGATTGGGCTGGCTGGTGCCCGACGGGCCGGCTGGGTCAGTCGAGCTGCAGGCAGCCAGAAGTAGCGAAATTGCCACCTGGCCGAGACGTGAGACGCGAGGGAGAGACACGTTGACCCCCCTGCTGAGCCCAAGCCTCGCCCCGACGGGTCATTTTTTTCGCTCCGCGCCCCAGTGGCCCTGGGCAGACCCGGGGCTCAGCGCAAGATCTGAGAATTGACGACGATGGCAGGCTGCTTGGCTTTCACGAAGAAGCCCGGCAGATCGGGCGTCTCGAAGGTGCCTCGCGGGTTGTTACGAGCTAGCGAGTTGGTCAGCGTGAGCGTCCCGGTTTCGTTGTTGCTGACGAAAAAGACGGCGCTACCACCCTCGTTGGCCTGGTTGTTCTCGAGCAGGCTGCCGCGGATGTTCAAAACGATCTCGTTGCCGTCGTTGTAGATGGCGCCGCCGTTGCCGCCGTCGCCCGCGTTTTGCCCGTGCCCTACCGCTTCGTTCTCCGAGAGCACGCTGTTCAAGATATTCCAAGACACGCCGATGCTGCTGAGCGCCCCGCCGTTGGCGCACGCATTGCCGAGCCCCGGCTTGCCGCCGAAGGTGCTGCTGATCACCCAAGCGGGCCGTTTTGGCCCCGCTCCCGCCGCCGTCAGGTAGTCCAGCTTGCGGATCGCGCCGCCTCCCACGTCGGAGCCCAAATCTTCGCAGACGTTGTTGAAGAAGCGACAATTGACGACTTTGAGACTGCCGCCTTGGGCGTAAATGGCGCCGCCGCCCCCGGCGTTGTTCTCGCCGTCCGGAATGCCCTTGGCGCTGCCATCGACGAACGTGAGGTTTTGCACCACGAGCTGCACGCCGGGGTTGGTGTTGCAGTCGCCGGGGCCGGGCGGATAGACCTGCGCCTTGTCGCACGTGGCCATGTACAAGATGCGCGTCTTGCCGGCGCCGCTCAAGGTCACCAAGTTGCCGCCGTCGATGACCAACTTGGTGCCCTTGTCGTTGAACACTTTTGCCGTCGCTTCGAGCGTGAGCGTCACCGGCTCCGGACCGCAATCGAAGGTGATGACGCCGCCCTTCGCCACGGCGGCCACGAAGGCGGAGCCGGTGCAACTCTCGGGTGAGCCGTCGCCGATGACGGTGGTGGGTGACGACACGTCTTCCGCGACCGCTTCGTTCGGAATATCGGCGTGACCATCGGCATAGCCGGCGGGCGGGCCATCTTCCGGGCTCGAGCTCGGCGCGCTCGCGGACGACGACGTTGCTCCAGCGGAAGAGCTCCCTCCGGATGCCTGACCGCTCGGAGCTTTGCCGCCGGAAACGCCCGCGCTCGACGGTCTGCCTCCGGCGCCGCTCGAGCCTGAAGGCGCGTCGTCGTTGTCCGAGCCGCAAGCGTTCAGAGTGGTGATGCTGACGAACGCGAGCACGAAGACCGATGAGAAGCTCGACCCCATCTTTTCAAGCTATCTTGGCGTGCACGCGGTTCGCAACGGCGCCCTTGGCGCACGTTGTCTCACCCGAACCGACGCGGCTCGAGTCATTCCGATGGTTTGGCGCTGACCATGGCCAAGCGGCTTTGTACAAAGCGGCGGTCGGGTTGGCGGCGATTGACGATTCGGTAGTTACGGAGTAGGCACTCCGTAATGGCGCGGCCGCAAGGGATCACCGACGAAGAGGTCCTGGCAGCCGCTCGCGCCGTGTTTTTGAGCTTGGGCATCAGCGCTACCGTGGAAGAGGTCGCCGAGCGCTGTCACGTGGGCGTAGCCACGATTTTTCGGCGTTTTCCGAGCAAGCAAGCGCTGTTCACGGCGGCCATGAACGAGCTCAACGATCAAGAGTGGGCGCGCTTCTTGGCTCGGCGAGCCGAGGCGGGGGAGCGCCAGGGCGCGCGCGAAGCGCTCTTGGAGCTGGCCCGCATGATGCTCGAGTCTTCGCGAAAGATGATGCCTCTCATCATGATGAAGATGGCCAATCCTTCGATGGTCGACCGCGAAGCCAACGCCAGGCGCGCGCTGTCGATCGTTCGCGCCTTGACCGACCAGTTCAGAGAAGAGATCGCCGCCGGCCGCATGATCCCGGTCGATCCGCGGGTGGCGGCCCGGATTTGGCTGGGCGCTATCCGTCACACGGTGATGTTCGAGGCGCTCGGTACGGCCATCGACGACCTGTCCAGCGATGGCTTCATCGAGGGGCTCGTGGACATGTTTTGCGCGCCCGCGCCCGTCAAGCGGCGCAAAAAGTGAAGTTTCTTTAAGTTACGGAGCATTCGCTCCGCAACACCTCCCCAGTTTCGCTCGCTGACCTATGAGGACGCGCGATGAGTGACGAGACGAAGCCGAAACGCCGGCCGCCTTGGATTTTATTGGTATTTTTGGTCGGTCTGGTGGCCTACGGTGGTTACCGGGTCTACCTTTCGCGCAAGCCCTACGAGTGGAGCGGCACGGTCGAGGCGCGCACCATTTCGGTCGGCTCGCGCGCGGGGGGCCGCATTGCCAAGGTGCTGGTGCGCGAGGGCGACCGCGTGACGGCCGGCCAAGCCTTGCTCGAGCTGGAGCCCGGTGATTGGACGGCCCAGTTGATCCAGGCCAAAGCCCAGCAAATGTCGGCGGAGGCCCAGCTCGACAAACTGAAGAAGGGCGCTCGCCCCGAGGAGCTAGAGCAAGCGCGCGCACGTTCGCTCACGGCTCAGGCCGCGCTGCAGGAGGCGATGGCCGGGGCCCGCCCGGAGCAGGTGCACGCGGCCGAAGCAAGGCTCGCCGCCCAAGAGATCGCCGTACAAAAGGCCATGCTGGACGCGGCGCGCGTGCACCAGCTCGACCGTTCGGGCGCTTCGACCCGCGCCGAGCTGGAGAACTCCGACATGGCCGTCAAGTCTGCCGTGGCGCAGCGCGACGCGCTCAAGAACCAACTCGACGAGCTGAAGAACGGCTCGCGCCGCGAAGAGGTGGCGCAGGCTCGCGCGCGCCAGATGGAGCAAACGGCCTCCATGAAGCTGGTGGCGGCCGGCACGCGCGATGAAGACGTGCGCGTGGCCGAAGCGGCGGTCGAGGCCGCGCGCGGCCGCGTGCTGCAGGTTCAAGCCATGGTCGACGAGCTGACGATCCGGGCGCCGCTGGCCGCGCGCGTGGAGGCCCTGGATCTGCGCCCCGGAGACATTCTGGCTCCCAACGCGCCGGCCGCGCTGCTGCTCGAGGAGCGGGAGCTGTACGTGCGCATCTACGTGCCGGAGACCCTGCTCGGACGGCTGCGCGTTGGGCAAGCGGTGCCGATTTCCGTCGACTCCTTCCCGGGCCGAGGGTTCCGCGGGGTCGTCAAGCACATCAACGACGTGGGCGAGTACTCGCCCCGCAACCTGCAGACGGCGGACGAGCGAGCCGACCAAGTCTTTGCCACGCGTGTCGAGCTGCAAGAAGGCTTTAGCGAGCTGCGCGCCGGGATGGCGGCGTTCATTCAGGTGCCAAAATGACGAGTGAAGTCGTCATCTCGGTGAACGGTGTCTCGCGCGCGTTCGGCGAGTTCTACGCGCTGCGTGACGTGAACCTCACGGTGACCAAGGGCACCGTGTACGGCTTGCTCGGACCGAACGGCTCCGGTAAGTCGACGTTGATTCGCATTTTGTGCGGCCTGCTGGCGCCCAGCGCGGGCTCGGCCAGCGTGCTGGGCCTGGACGTGGTGAAAGACGGCGAGAAAATTCGCCGGCAAATCGGCTACATGAGCCAGAAATTCTCGCTCTATCCCGATCTCACGGTGCGCGAGAATTTGGACTTTTACGCGGAAATTTACGGCCTCTCCGGCGCTCGCCTCGCGAGTCGGCGCGACGCCGCCATCGCGCTCACGCACATTTCGCCGTACGTCGACCGCGCGGCGGGGCTGCTCTCGGGCGGCTGGAAGCAGCGCTTGGCGTTGGGGGCCGCCTTGATGCACGAGCCGAAGGTGATCTTCCTCGACGAGCCCACCGCCGGGATCGATCCGGTCGCGCGGCGCGAGCTGTGGGATCTGCTGTTCAAGCTGGCGGCGGAGGGCATCACCCTGCTGGTGACCACGCACTACATGGACGAAGCCGAGCGCTGCGGCGAGGTCGGCTACATCTACCTGTCCAAGCTGCTCGTCACGGGCACGCCCGACCAGCTCAAGGCGTTGCCGTCGGTGAACAAGCCGCACATGCGCCGGCTCGAGATCGAGACGCCCGAGACCGCGCGCGCGCTAGCTTGGCTGCAAACTCAGCCGTTCTGCGAGCGCGCCACCATTTTTGGCCAAGCCGTGCACGCGGTGCTGGAAAAGCGGGTGAGCGACGACGAGGTGGGCGACCGCCTGCGCGCGGCCGGCTTCCAGCGCGCCAGCTTTCGCGAAATTGCGCCTTCTCTGGAGGACGTGTTCGTGACCCTCACCGAAGAGGCGGCGGCTGCTCGCCGGGCCGAAGACGCGGCATGATGAGCTCTTTTCGCGCCGTCTTCCGCAAGGAAGTGCTGCACGTTCGCCGCAACAAAGCCGTGGCCTACCTGGCCGTGATGATGCCGCTCATGCAAATGACGATGTACGGCTTCATCGACCAAACGGTGCACGATGAGCCGACGGTCGTGGTCGACCAAGATCAGAGCGCGGCTTCGCGCGAGCTGATCGATCAGCTACGCGCCACCAAGACCTTCGCCATCCGCGAGACTACCCAAGATCCGCGCGAGGCCCGCACCGAGATCATCGCCGGGCGCGCCGGGGTGGGCATCGTGATTCCACCCAACTTTCACAATGCGCGGGCCCGTAGCGCGCCCGCCAAGGTGCTGGTGCTGATCGACGGTTCGGACAACATCGTCGCTTCCGGCGCGCTGGCCGCCGTGAACGGCGTCGTGTCGACGCACAACCTGCAAGCCCTGACCAAAGATGCGCGCTCAGGCATGCCGCTGTCCGCGCAGCCCATCATTCTGTTCAACCCCGAAGGCCGCACCGCCAACTTCATCATTCCCGGGCTCGTGGCCGTGCTCCTCCAGATGATTGCCATCATGCTGGCGGCCGGGTCCATCGTGCGCGAGCGCGAGCAGGGGACGATGGAGCAGCTGCTCGTCACGCCGGTCAATCCGCTCGGCTTGATGCTGGGCAAAGTTGCGCCCTACATGCTGCTGGGTTTGGGTGAGACGGCCTTGATCTTGACGATCATGCGCTTCGTCTTCCAGGTGCCGATCCGCGGCAGCTTGGTGTTGCTGTTCGGGGTGATGGTCATCTACTTGGCCGCGCTGCTGGCGCTCGGCCTCTTCATCTCCACGCGCGCCAAGACCCAGCAAGAAGCGCAGCAGCAGGTGCAGATGATGTTCCTGCCGTCGATTTTCTTGTCCGGCTACCTGTTCCCGCTCAACGGCATGCCCATCGTGCTGCAAATCATCGGGCAGATTTTGCCCACCACGCACATGGTGGCGGTGATGCGCGGCATCGTGCTGCGCGACGCGGGCCTGTACGAGCTACTTCCGCACGTGCTTTCGCTCGTCGTGTTCGCGATGGCCATGATTTTCTTCAGCGTGCGCCGGGTGAGCAAGATCACCGTTTGAGCGCATCTAAGTGTTGAAAGCGGCGGGCGGCGGCTAGCACGCGCGCTCCGACACCGTGAGCGGCGCCGGGCGGCCGAGTCAGCGCGGCCGCCCTTGCTTGGAGTGGGAGCTAGGGCGCCGCGGGAGCCGTGATCTCTTTGTTGAGACGCGTGAGCTCGGCCTTGAAGTTGGCGGCGGTGACCTTCTCGAAGGCTTCGTCCTCGAAATCTTGCGGGGCCGGGACGGTGGCTTCATCGATGGCAGGCGCGACGGCCGCGACGGGCGCTGCTTCGGGCGTGGGAGCGGCGGGCAGGGGAGCAGGCGCGGCCGGCGGCGCGGCGGCGGCCGTGGGGGCCGAGTCTTCGGGAGCCTTCTTTTTGAGGAATTTGCAGCCGCCGAGCGAGACGCTCGCCAGCAAGAGAGCGGTGACGACGAAACGCGGATTCATTTGGCGGCTCCTGCGGCGACCGGCAAAGCACCGCTGCGCAGTGCGTTCATGGCGTCGGCGTTGCGCGTGTCTTCTTTGGTGATGAGCACGTCGACGGCCTGGACCGTCTTTGCGTCGTTGGCTTTGCTGGCCAGGGCGCGAATGCGCTGCAAGTAGGCGGTACGCTGCGCGTGCAGCTTCAGCTCACTACCGGCGCGCGGATCGCGCAAGAGCTCGCCCCAGCGGGCCTGCAGCTGGCCGAATTCAGCCTTGCGCCGCTCGGGGCGGGTCTTCTGCAGCTCTTCGAGGTTTAGCCCGATCACCGGCGGGGGTTTGGGCAGCGCAGTCGGGTTTGCCGACGAGGTTGGCGCGGTGCCGCCCGCGCCGGTGGGCGCCGCAGTGGTGGTGGGGGCCCCGCCGCCGGCCCCGGTGGGCGGCGTAGTCGGAGCGGCCGTGGCAGTAGCGGTGGGCGCTACCGTGGCGGTGGGGACGGGCGTTGTCGTGGGGGCGACGGTGGGCGGCGGGGTGGCCGTGGGCTGCTGGATGGTGTTCTGGCGGGCTTTCGCCGCGGCGACCGCCGCGTCTTGCCGTGCTTTGAGGTTGGCCAGGCGTTGCGCTGGGGTCAGAGGCGGCGTCGTGGACTGCGCGAACGCAGTGCCGACGACGACGCCAGACGCAATCAACGCAGCGGCAGCGATCAGGGATTTGGTCTTCATCGGCATCGCTCTCTGGTGGAAGGAGGCAAAGGCCCGCTAGAGCAGACTACTTCGCGCTCGTGCATGCAAGCTTGGCGCAGCTGTCTTCGGGCCAAGCGGTCGGAACGCCGTTCGGGAAATTGTTCGGATCGTTGGCCCAGTCGGCGTTCGGAGTCTCGCTGGAGCTGGTAGCCAAGCAGTTGAGCAGGTTGGTGGTGGTCGGGGCCATGCCTTGGGGAGCCCAGAGCGAAACCAAGTCTGGGTCGGAGCTCGCGCCGAGGGTCACGCCACAGCCGCGCACTGCGTCGCGCTTGGCCACGCCCGAGGCGCGCTCGGCCTCGATGCACTCGGAAATGGCTTCGTATTCTCCACTGCCGTCGCCGTCGACGCTGAAGCACTGCGCGTCGGCCAAGCAAGCGTCGAGCTGGGCCTGGCACACGTCTGCCAAGCAGTCCTCACACGTCACGTACGTCGGGGAAACCACGGGGCCGTCGCCGCCTTCACCGCCCGCGCCGGCCGTGACCGCGGTCGCGCCGCCCGCGCCGCCCGCGCTCGTGCCGCCCGTGCTCGCCTTGCCGCCGCTCGGCGTTGAAGGCTCGCCGCCCTCGTTGCCGGCACCACCGTCGGCCAGGGCATTCTTGCCGGCGACACCGCTGTTGTTCTTCCCGGCGCCGCTATTGTCGTCCGGGCACACGCAGGAACCGAACACGCCGTCGGAGTCGCACTCCTGGTAGCCAGTCAGCCCGCCGGGACAGTCGCAGCCGACGTCTTTGTCACCCTTCTCGCAGCTCTCGTCGCTCGAGTTTTTCACGGTGCAGTTGGCCAGGAAGAGGCCAACACCCGCCGACGCCATAAGCAACTTGAAGTACGATCGTTTGATATTCATCGCTTGGTTCCTCGCCCTCGAAAAAGCACGGTTCGTTCGCCTGGCCACCCGGAAGCCACGACCTCCAGGACCGGTACTCTTATACGAAAGGCTCACAAATGGATCCCCTGCCCGCGCGATTTTTACTTCGAGAAGAGCTGCGCACCTCGCAACATGGCAAGAAAATGCGGGTATTGGGGCGGCTAGCGAGGGCGGTAATCCGCTGTAGGCACAATGGCTCCGCGTCGGGCCAATCATCGCAACTCTGGACGTGGCTCTGGCTGGCGTTCGCCGCGCGTTTGGGGCAAATGCGGCCCGCACATGCAGTCCGGAGACTTTTTACTCGCCCGTGGGCGAGCGCGGCCGGCGGTAGAACATTTCGAACGAGCGGTGCAGTGGGACAGCGGCTCCGCTGCCTTGCATCACGAGCTAGCGCTCGCGCTCAGCCACGAGGGACGTAGCCAAGACGCCGTACGGGCACTGGAGCGAGCGGTGCGGCTCGCGCCCCACGAGCCCCAATACCTTTACGCCCTCGGGTTGGCTCACAACGAAGTAGCGGACGTACCGGCCGCGATTGCGGCGTTCGAGCGGGTGGTCGCGCTCGAGCCGACACTCACCCGCGCCTGGTACAGCTTGGCGCTCGCTCGCGGCCACGTTGGCGATTTCGACGGTGCGCTAGCGGCCCTGGCCGAGGTCGAAGCCCTAGCTCCCAGCGAATCCGACGTGGCGCGCGTACGCGCCATGCTGCTTGCTCGACGCGGCTGACGCGCACGAGCGCCGAAAAACGAGCACACTTTCGACTAGGCGGCCCCCGCGGGCGGAGTAGATTGCCGCATGGCTTTCGATCCGAATCTTGGGCCCTTGGGGCCGCTCTTGGGCATCTGGGAAGGCGAGAAGGGTACCGATCTCGCTCCCTCGGACAGCCCCACGACCGACCGGCAAATCGCGACCAGCAAGTACCGCGAACGAATGGTGTTCGAGCCCACGGGCCCGGTCGACAACCACGAGCAGACGCTTCATGGCCTCCGCTATTCGACGAAAGCTTGGCGCATTGGCGCGCCCGATCCATTCCACGAAGAGCTGGGCTATTGGATGTGGGACGCTGACTCGGAGTTGGTCATTCGCACGTTCATGCCCCCACGCGGGATGACCGTGCTGGCCGGTGGCTACGCCAAGGCCAGCGCCCGCGAGCTCGCCCTGGAAGCCAAGGCCGGCGACGAAGTGTTCGGCGTGTGCTCCAGCCCCTTCTTGACTGCCGAGTTCAAGACCGTGCGCTACACGTTTGCGCTCAAAATGCTCGACGACGATACGTTATTTTACGACGCGCACACCTGGATGAAGCTGAAGAATCGCCAGGAGCTGTTCGACCACCAGGACACGAACACGCTACGCCGCGTGGCCCCAACGGCGACTTAGGGGCCATTCGCGGGCCCTTAGCAAGGTGTTGAGAAAGTAGGCCTTCGAGTCACCGGGGTCGCGTCGAGCCATCACAACCGCTAGCTGCCGTTGTAGGATCCCGACCGCCCGCGTTCATCAACGCCCTTGGTACGTGGCGTCGTGGTTCCAGCCTGGCCAGGGCCCGGTCGCCGGCAAGAGGGGTACTCGGCGGGCTCTGGTTTCGTACAAAGAAAAGCCACGTGACCGGTAGTTGATGAGCGCGGCCGGCGCGTCCAGCGAGCAGGTGTGGACCCACACGCGCCGCGTCGCGGCCGGTAGCCACGCGCACTCGACGGCGTAGCTGAGCAAGCGACCTCCGAAGCCTCGGCCCATCGCTTCGGGCATCAAGCCGAAGTAGACGAGCTGGACATTGCCCTCCGGCTGGCGCTCGAGCTCGGCGAACCCCGCCGGCGCGCCGCCGAGCTGTAGCGTGTAAAGCTCGACGGCCTCGCGCTGTAGATGCGCGTCCCAGCGCGCCTTCGACCAGCCCAAGCGGTCGGTCCAATGCCAGTCTCCTCCGACGGCCGTGTACAGGTAACGGGCGAAAGCAGCGCTCGGCCTGCGAGCTCGCTCGAGCCGATGCTCCCACGCTGGCGCGCGAGCAGGCACGAGCTCGTCTCGAGCCGTCATCTCCAAATACCAAGTCGTGACTTCGCGCTCTAGAATCATGGTCTCGAACAAATGCGGGAAAAGTGCGCGATTCGTCGCTTAGCGTTCGTCGAGTCTAGACGACGCTGTCACGCGCCGAGTAGGCTTGCCGTTTTTCAAGGAGGACTAGTCATGGCACAAGGCGGTTGGAATCCCCCCCCTGGCGGTTACGCACCACCCCCCGGCGGTCACGCGCCACCGCCCGGCGGTTTCGCGCCCCCTCCGGGCGGTCATGGCCCGCCCCATGGTGGCTACGCTCCTCCTCCCCAGCAGCACTATCAGCCGCCGACCATGGCCGCCGTCGCCGCCGACTCCAAGGGCTTCTTTGCGGGGTTGTTCGATTTTTCTTTCGAGAACCTCGTCGCGCTCAAGGTGATCAAGGTCCTTTACGGCATTTTCCTGCTCGCCCTGGCGGGTGGCATCTTGCTTGGCCTCGGCGGCTCGGTGCTCTCCATCGTCAACGGGGAGATCTTGGCGGGCTTGGGCACGCTCATCGTTTTGCCGATCGCGGCGCTGCTGTATCTGATCTTGGGGCGCGTGTACTTCGAGCTCATCGTGCTCGCCTTCAAAATTGCCGAAGACGCCGACGAGATCGCCAAAAATACCCGCAAATAGCCGGCCCGCTGCGCAACCGTGTCCGGGGAGCCCCGGACACGTGGCGATGTTAGGGCAACAGATCGTTCGGCTCGAATTGCCGGGCGCGCAAGAAGTGCTGAGACAAATCGGGTGCGCCGTACCACGAGTACCAAACGTGGCGCTCGTCCACGTACATCACGGTCGAGCTCAGAGGAATGCCGAGCGGCACCGACTGCGCTCCGCCCGCGGAGAAAATTCGTACGAAGGGGCTATAGTGATCGACGAGGTGGACGGCCACCCCTTCGGGCGCCGGCACCAGGTAGTAAGTGTCGGGCTCGGCCTCGAGCGCGAAATGCTGGGGCGGCTCGTCGGCGGTGAGCCAGAGGAGCTCATAGCCGGATGGGACTGCGTCGTTGGCGACGAGGAAGACGGCGGCGTCCGGCGCAGCGGCCGCTGCCAGTGGCTCCTCTGGGCTGTCACCGACACGCGTCAGCTCGGCGCCGTTGGCTAGCAAGATCTCCCAGGTGTCGTCGGTGGCGCGGGTCAAAAGTAGCGATTGGCTCGACGAACCCAAGATGTAGCACTCGGGGCCGCTCGAGATGGCCGTGAAGGCGCTCGCGCCTTGCGCTCGGAACCACAAAATGTACGTGTCGACGTCGGTCTTCGGATTGTAGACGTAGCTCGTGTAGTAAACGCCCGCGTTCGTCACGCCGAAGCCGCGGGGCGAGAACGCTTCGGTCGTGGCTCCGCTGCCGTCCAGCCCCAGGCTGAGCACCTCTTCGTCGTAGTGGAGGTACACTCGGTTGGCGCCCAGCAGCAGCTTGGCGTCCGGCTTCAAACCTTCGGCCAGCACGCTGTCGGCGCCGTTGTCGAGGGCGAAGCGATGCAGGTTTTCGGTGTCGTTGGGCGCGGCAATCAACGCGAACGCGGCCGAGGCATTCGCGACCAAAGTCCGCGCGCCGCGGTCGAATAGCGCCTGGCCAGGCTTGCACTTGCCGTTGCTACAAATGCCCTCGCAGCGCGCGTTGCAGCTGCCGCAGTGGCGAAAGTTGAAAGTGATCGGGGTCTCGCAGACGGTCAGCGTCGATTCGTCGCAGTCTGCGCGGTCGGCCGAGCAGCTTGGGCCCGCCGAGGCTGCTCCCCCCGCGGCATTGCCGCCCGCCTCTGCCGCGCCGAGACCCGCCGCGCCCGCCTCTACGGCGCCGAGACCCGCAGCGCCGCCGTTCGCGTTGCCTTGGCCTGCCATGCCGGCGCTCTCGACGACTTCGGGAGAGCCGCCGTCCGACGGGGCCGGGCCGGACGCGCCGCCTTCGCCGGCTGTGGCGACCGCCGCGCAATCGACGCCTCCTTCGCACACCGACACCTCCCGGCACGCGCTCCAGCAGAGGCCGACGAGCAGCAGCCAGGTGCCGTGCGCTATGGCCCGCCTCACGGCGCTTGCCTCGCCCAAGGTTGAAAGGCAATTCGGTACGCCGGCACGTCCAGCGGCACTACGGCGCTCGCGGCGTTGCTGCCGGCGAAGGGGAGCCAGAAATTCGAGTAGCCATAGTCGTCGGAGAGCTGCAAGAGTAGCCCGGAGCCGTCGCTGGCGGGCGTCGACTCGAGCGAGCCGTCCGACCAAGTGAACAGCGCTTGCTCGGGCGACCCTTCGAAGTCGGCGAGCGTGAGCTCGCTACCGGTGGCCGTGAAGCGCCGCAGCACGAGCCTTCGCTGCGCGAAGTCTGCCCACTCTACCGCGTCCTCCGAGCCCAGCTCCGTGGCCAACACCGCGGCCGCGGTGTTGGTCGAGAAAGGCTGCCAAATCAAGTCGAAGCCCTGCTCTGCGCGCGGCACGAGCACCAAGCAGCCGTCGTCGCTGCAGCGGTCGATGCTGGCGTCCGCCGGCAGCGCGAGCGCTCGTTCGACGGGCGCCTCCGCTTCGAGATCGAGGAAAGCGAAGCGAGAGGTTTCATCGTCGTCAACGCGGACGAGCAACGCGCCGCCGTCGGGCGACCACACAGACGCTCCGAGCGCCTCGGTGCTCCAAACCTCGGTCGTCTCGAGCGAGCTCGAGACCGAAAAAAGCTTGGCCGAGCCGTCGTCCAGGGTGGCTAGCAGCCAACGCGAATCGGGGCTCCAGCTTCCGCCCGCGTCGGGCAGACCGGTCGGCCCGAGCTCGGGCTCGGCGCCGCAGCTCACGATGCGCGAGCTCTCGCCGCGGAGCCAGGCGCGCTCGCCGTCCGGCGACACCGCCACCACTTGGCCCCCGACCTCGGTCGACACGAGCTCACCGCTGGCCAGCGAGTAGAACGTCGCTGGCGACGAGCCCATCACCCAAGCGTCGTGGCTCCGACAAAACTTGGTGTCCCAACCGTACGAGGCCGGTAGCGCTAGGCTCGACGGAACCGCGGCGGGACCGGTGAGGTCGAGCAAGTAGGGACCCGTGCCGCCCTCGAACAACAACGCTCGTTCACCGCCGCGCGAGAACACCGGTACGCTGTAGCTGCCCCAATTCGGCAGGTTTTTGACCCGCTCGACCGGCTTCGGAATGCCCTCGTCGAAGGCCAACTCCAGCACCTGCTGGCCAAAATCAGGCACCATGTAGTCGATCAGCGCGTGGGCGCCGTCGGGGCTGAAGGCCACGTCGTTGAAGCCGATGAAGAGATCGTCGCTCGGCCGCTCGCCGAGCGTGAGCAGCGGGCGCCGGCCAATCTGGGTCGTAGGCAGCCCCACGATTTGGCGATTGGTGAGGAGGACGAGCCAGGGTGAAGGCTCGGCGTAGACGCAAGCGCCTTCGGTTGCTCTTTCCTGGCAAGCCGTGCCGTCTTCACAGGCGAGCTGGGCGCCGGCTACGCACACGGCCTCGCGGCAGCGCTCGGCGCCGTTGCAAAAGACGCCGTCATCGCAGTCCCGATCTTCTCTGCAGGCGTTCGTGGGCGCGCCCGCCGCACCCGCTGAGCTCGGCGCCGCCCCGTTCGCCGTTTCACCGCCGTCGGCGCTCTCTGCGCCGGCGCCGCCGCCGCCCGAAGCGGGCGGCGCGGGCCGTTCGTCACAATCGCCGTCGCACACCGAGAGGTGGGGTCGACAAGCACCGCCGAGCAAGCCGAGCAGCAGCGCCGCCGCAGGTAGGCTCAGGGCAAAAAAAGCCCCCCCCTTTGTGGCCGGCCGGCGGCCTTCGAGTCCCCACTCGAGCCCCCCCTGATCTGCCCCCGCCGCGCTCTTCGCGCCGGCCGAGGCCGCCGTCCTGGTCACTTTTGGGTATAAGCAAGCGCCGGGCCAACGCCAATCACGCGAAATTGCCGTGGTTTGTGAGGCCGAAGGTTGTCCGGACAACAGGTGTCCGGACAACCTTCGGCCTCCGGACAAGCGGCGGCGCCGGGGGTGGCTCAAAAGCTGCCCGAGTAGCCCAGCCATGGAGACGAACCGAGTTGGATGCTCAGGTGGTTTGGGAGCGCGTTGGGCGCGGTGAGCCAGAGCGCCAGCGAGGTCGTGCCGAGCACGCCGCCGAAGACCGCCAAGCCGAGCGCCCACGCGTCGCGATTGCGCAGCGTGGTCTCGCGCGCGAGCAGACTGTCGAGCTCGCGGCCCGAAGGCCAGGGAGCGCCCTTCAGGCGCCCCGCGAAAGCTCGGCTGTCGCGGCGCCAGTCGTCGTATCCCTTTTGGTTCGACACGTACAGCACGCCGGCGGTCGTCAAGCTGGCCAGCGCGACGCCGCCGGCAATGATCGCGCTCGTGCGCTGCAGCTGACCGCGCGCTTGCCAATCATTGCGCAACGAGTCGAAGGCTCGGCGGCTCGCGCTCGCGCCGCGATCGTCGGGAGTCGCCCTTTCGGGCTGCAGCACCAGCGCCAGGCCGAGCTGCGCCTTGCCCACGACTTGCACGGTCTCGACGCGGGTTTGGTAGCCGGGGCGCGCCAACACGAGGGCATGGCTGCCGGCGACCAGCTCGAGCGGCTTCGCCAGGGGTGACCGCCCTCGGGCGACGCCGTCGACGCTGATGCTCGTGTCGTCGGGGGTGACGGTGAGCGAGACGACACCGATGCGCTGGGCTTGATACTCCATCAACGCCGCTGCTTGCGCGCGCCTCTCGCCGTCGGCGGCCGGAGCCTGCTCGAGGAAGCGGCTCAGCGTCTCGACGGCTTCCACCGCGCGGCCACTCGCGGCGTAGGCTTGCCCGAGGTTGTAGAGCACCGAGGGGTGCGGCTGCAGCGTGTAGGCCTGGTTGAATTCGTCGATGGCGGCTTCGAGGCTACCTTGCTGGGCGAGCAGGTAGCCGCGCTCGAAATGGCGAGAGGCTTCTGCGGGCGCCACGGCGGTCTGCGCGCGTGGAGCGCTCGGCAGGAGCAGCGCCAGCGCCGCGGCCAGCGCGCGGCAGAGCTTAGGGGCGGTACGGATTTCGGCCATCGAAGGTGGGTTGGGGCGGCTCGAGCCGCGCGGGAGGGTCGGTGCTGGGAGCGGGAGCGTTCACGGGGGGGCGAACGACGGCGCTGGCGCGCGCCTTTCTGGCGCTGGCGCTGGCCGCAGATTCGAGCGCGGGCGCGCCGCTGCTCGGCAGCGCATCGGCGCGCGCCGGCGCCGCGGCGGCGGGCGTGTCCGTCCGAGGAAACGCCAGCGGCGCCGCCGAGACCACCGGCGCTGCCGGCTCCGCGCTCGGCTCGGCCGCGTGCGGCGGCTTTTCCCGGATCAAGAGCGCGCTCAGCGCGGCGCCGAGCACGAAGGTGCCCGCCGCGACGGGCCAACGCGCGAGGCGCGGGGGTAGCGGCTCGGCGGCTCGGGCCGGCGCGTTCTCGACGTCGGCGCGCAGCGGCTCTGTCGCGTCTTCTTCGGCCAAAGTGGCTGACGACGGCGCGAGCCCGCCGCCCTGCGGCAGGCCGGGCAGTTGCCGCCAGGGCCCCACGAACGGAAGCAGCGCTCGAGCTGCGTCGAGGGCGCTCGGGAAACGGGCGCTGCGTTGCTTGTCGAGCGCGCGCGCCAAAAAGCCTGCGAGCTCGGGCGGGGCGTCGTCCAAGAGCTCGCTCAAGGGCCGCGGCGCCTCGTTCAAGATACGATACAAGGTGCGCTCGAGCGTGTCGGCCGCGAAAGGCGAGACGCCGCACAAGCACTCGTACAAAATCACGCCCAGCGCGAACACGTCACTCTCGGCGCCGGGGGCCACGTCGGAACCGATTTGCTCGGGCGACATGTAGCGCGCCGTGCCGAGCAGCACGCCGTCGCTCGTCGTGTGCGCGCCCTCCACGCGCGCCACGCCGAAATCCAGCAAGATGCAGGCCTCGCGCCCGTCGTCACGCCGCGTGAGCCACAGGTTTTCCGGCTTGAGGTCGCGGTGCACCAAGCCTGCTTGGTGTGCAGCGTGCATGCCCAAGCAAATGTCTATGGCCAAGTTGCACGCGCGCACCACCGTGAAGCGCGGCTCGGCTTCGAGGGCGGCGCGTAGCGTTTGCCCTCGCAGCAGCTCCATCACGAAGAACGGATGCGCATCGGGCAGAATGCCGTAATCGAAGATCGACACCACGTGCTCGCTCGTGATGCGCGACAACGCGCGCGCCTCGCGGTTGAAGCGACGAGCCACGGCCGCGTTCGACTCGGCCGTGTGACGCAGCACCTTCAACGCCAGCTTCCGCCCGAGAGTGACGTGCTCGACCTCGTAGACGTCCGCCATACCGCCGCTGCCGATGTGTGACAGCACGCGGAAGCGTTGGTCCACGACTTTGCCCAAGAGGTCGGGCCCCTGCGCCGGACGCTGCCGCCGGATCGCGCGAGCCGGCCCCGTCGATGGTGCGCCGTGGGCCGTCATGGCTCGCGCTTCCCGACAGTCTGCTGGGCTTCGGGGCGCAGGCCCGCTTGCGCTTCCACCGCCGGCTCCGCCAAGAGCTCGGCCGGCGAGCGGTCACCGAGCAGGCGATAGGCGCGTTGCCGTGAGATGCCCGCTTCGCGTGCCGCCCGCGACAGGTTACCGTGACCGGCCAGCGCCACGCGCAGGCGATTCAAATCCTCGTCGCCTTGCTCGGGCAGGGCGCGGCGCGGCGGAGATTTCGGGGGAGAAGAGGGCGTGGCCGAGCCGACGTCGAGATGGCTCTTGCGCAGGACCGCTTCGGTGCCGTGGAGGGCGAGCAGCTTGCGCGCCAGCAGCTCGAGCTCGCGCACATTGCCGGGCCACGGTTGCAGCAGTAGGTGCTCGAGCAAGCGACCGTCGACGCCGGGAGCGCGGCCACCCGAGTAGCGGCTCAAGAAATGGCCGAGCAAGATCGGAATGTCGGCGCGCCGCTCTTGCAGAGGCGGCACGCTGAGCACGATGCCCGAGAGCCTCGCGGCCAAGTCTTCACGCAAGCGCCCGCTTTCGACCAACTGCCGAATGGGCACCGGGCTCGCAGCAATCAGCCGTAAATCGACGGGAATGGGGCGTGTTTCGCCGAGCGGGACGACTTGCTGCTCTTGAATGACGCGTAGCAACTTGGCCTGGACCGATGGCGCCAGATCGTACAGCTCGTCCAGGAACAGCGTGCCGCCGCTGGAGGCGCGCACGTGACCGAGCGCGGGCTGTTCGGCGCCGGTGAACGCGCCTTTGCGATAGCCAAACAGCTCGGCCTCGGCCAACGCTGGCGGCAACGCGCCGCAGTTGACGGCTTGTAGCGCGCCCTGCCGGCGGCTCTCTACGTGCAGCAAGCGCGCGAGGCCTTCTTTACCGGCGCCGGTAGGACCTTCCAACATGACCGGCAGCGTCTCGCGCCCCACGCGACGAATCACATCGCGGAGCGCGCTCAAGCCCGGACCGAACAGCAGCCCGGGCAGCACCTCGTGCGCGATGGGAGCGCCCTCGTCGAGCGGCCGGGCCACGACGACTGCGACCGCGTCGCCCAGGCGCAGCACGTCGCCCGGGCTGAGCGCGCTCGGGCCGGCGAGGCGCTGGCCGTTCAGGAAGGTGCCGTTGGTGCTCCCCAAATCTTGCAGCTCGTACAGCGGGCCCTGCCGAAAGACCTCGGCATGCCGGCGCGAGACGCCCGGGAACTCGAGCTGCACGTCGCAGTCGGCGCCTCGCCCCAGGACCTGGCGCTCGTCTTGGAGGCGCAGCGGCGGCGCCGCTCCGAGCCCAGACCACACGAGCCACCAGCACAGCGCGCTGACGCCGCCGTGCGTCTCGTTTAGCCGTATTGTGGTGGTGTCGACGGAAGGCAAGCGCACGACCTCGGAAATCGGGCCTATCACGAGGCGCCTCCGGCGTCATACGCTGGGGGGCAGGGCCAACGCCGCCCGCGAGGTTGCCGTGCGGAGGCGCCGGCTCCTGGCAAATCGCAGGGAATTTTAGCGTATGCTGACCCCCTGATGGGCGAAAGGGGCTCCTTGGTTTCGTCGCCATGACCCTCGCTGAAGCTGGCAGCCTGAGCCCGCGAGCCTTGCGGGAGCTGATCGAGCACGGCGAAGGGTGCGATCGAGGCTTCGCCGACGCTTTGGTGCGCATGGCGTGGCTCCGCACGAGCGACTGTGCTCAGCGCGCCGAGCTCGGCACGCTGCACGAGGCCGTGCGCGCGGCGGCGTCGCGTCGGCACCGCCCACTACGAGCCCGCATTGCCCAAGGGGAGCTACGGGGCCGCGAGCTTCGGGGACTGTTCGAGGCGGCTCCGCCGCTCGAGCGCGACCACTTCGTCGAAGAGGTGCTGGGCATTGCGTACCCGCCGCTCGACGAGCCCGCGCTCGGCACGGGCGAGATGACCTACGCCCCCAGCGGCTTCGACGAGATCGTGCATGCCTTCGACGCTACCGGGCTTGGGCCGGGCCATCGGCTCTTGGACCTCGGGGCGGGCCTGGGCAAGGTCGTGATGCTGGCGGCGTTGCTGACGGGGGCCGAGAGCGTGGGCGTCGAGCGCGACGGCGCGCTGTGCGAGCTGGGTGAGGCGGCGCGCCGGGAGCTGGGCCTCGGCGGCGTGCAGCTGCGACGCGGCGACGCTCGCGACGCCGACAGCGCGCGCGCGGACGTGGTGTTCATGTACCTGCCCTTCACGGGCGAGGTACTGGCGACCGTGCTGACGCGCCTGCTGGCCGACGCACACCGCTCCGCCGGGCGCGCCGGTCGCCGCTTTCTCTGCGCCGGGGCGCTCGACCCGCGGCTCTACCCGCAGCTGGTGGCGGCGGGGCCGCCGCGCTCCTGGCTCAACGTGTACCGGTTTGCTGATTAGTCGTGCTTCAAGATGCCCTCGAGGGCGGCGTACCAGTTGTTGCCCATGCGCTCGGCGCCCACGTCGTTGGGGTGTACGCAGTCGGTGGTTTCGGCCTTCGTCCAGTCCGAGTTGGTCCACAAATCGGCCACGAACACGGGTGACCCCGCTCGACTTTGCTGCGCGGCCCACGCCGGCACGGCTTTGACCAACTCTTCGGCTTGCTTCGTGATCGTCTCGTCGGTGCTGCAATCGGGGCGGATTTTCTGAATCTGCGCCACCACCAGCACTACGTTCGGATTTTGCGCGCGCGCTTGCTCGATGAGCTTGGTGTAGCTACTCAAAATGGTAGCGGTGGGCTTGGAGCTCCATACGTCGTTCACGCCGAGCTGCAGCATGAGCAAATCGGGCTTGTGCGTGGTGACGAGCGTCGACATGCCCGGAAAGCTCTTGCCTTGTTGGCAATTGGGCACGGTGAAGGTGGCCTGCGTGTACTGCTCGGCCGTGGAGCAGCTGACCGCGCTGTGCCGCACGCCCCCGCCGCATTCGTCGCTGTACTCGCCGATGAACTCGAAGCTCGAATAGTGATTGTCGGTGAGCGCCTTCAACAGGAACTTCTTGTAACAACCGGGTCCGGCCGAGATCGAATCGCCCACGATCATGAGCTTTGGTTTGCTCACGCCGGCCGGAAACGGCCAGGGGCCGCCGCCAGCGCCACCCGCCGAGGTTCCGCCCGTGTTGGCCGCGCCCGCCGCGCCGCTCGCTCCTCCGCTACCGGCTCCGGCCGTCGCTGTTTGGCCCGCCACGCCGCTGGCTCCGCTACCGGCTCCGGCCGTCGCTGTTTGGCCCGCCACGCCGCTGGCTCCTCCGCTACCGGCTCCGGCCGTCACCGTTTCGCCCGCCGTGCCGCTACTCGCCGTGCCGCCTGCGGGCGCGCCGGCGTTCGCTCCTCCCCCCGCCGCTGGGGCCGCCGCTCCTGCCGTTCCCGCGCTACTGCTCGTTGCCGTGCCCGCGGCACCGCCCACCGGTGCGCGCGCGCCCTCGTTCGCGCCGGTGGTGCCGCAGGCGAGCAGCGCCATGCACGAGAGCGCGCTGACGAACGGCGGGAGCGCGCGTCGATTGGACATGGTGGTCTCTACTTGCGGCGCCAGTAGTAAAACACGGTCGCATCGTCGGGCCAATCGGCGCGGTCGTCCGGCTCTTCGAAGGAGTCTGTCTCGGCGATGAGCCGAAAGGCGGGGTCCAGCGTCTCTTCGGGCAAGGGTGGGCGAACGTCACCCTTGAAGCGCTCCTCGATGGCGCCCAGCTCGGCGAAGTTACGCTGCGCCTGGGCCAGCGAGGGCGCGTTGGCGCCTTCTTCGCGGTAGGGCCAGCGCAGTTGGCTGACGTCATCCTCCCAAAAGCAGACCAAGCAAATGTCGTCCGAACCGGGCGGCTCCGTGAAGACCAAGTGACCACAACAGGGGCAGGGAAACCGTGACTCGCTCATTTGGCGGCGCACCTTAACCCGGCCGGCCTGTTCGAGCACTCGCTCAGTCGCGTTAAACGAATGACTATGCCGGTCGCCCTGCGGCACTTGCAGGGGACCGGCGCCAGTCCAATGCGCGGTTAGCGCGCTGGACGAGTCGGGCTCCGCCGCGTCACTTCGGACACTTGCCGGCTGGGGCAAGTCCGCCGACGAATTTAGTAAGACTTCACGTCGCTTTGGCTGACCTTGCAGGTGGCCGTGTTCCACTGGCTCTTGCCGTCGCCGACCTTCGACGACTCGCCGTTGTGGTCGGTGACGCCGATGTACTCGGTGCAGATTTTTGGCTTGTCTTTGCCCGAATCCCAGCCGCCCTTCACGAATAGATTCTTGATGGTGACGGTGTCGCCGTAGTTTTGGTTGGCGCCGGCTACGGCCGTCGAGATGCCGTTGACGCGCACGTTGTCGATCTCGAGGTGGCGAGGGCCGCCGTTCGCCGTGCAGTCGCCGCACGAGCGCCAGAGCTTGCCGAACGTGTCCACGTAGGAGTTTTGCAGGATGGTCTTGGAGTTGCCCTTGGCGTTGTGCTGAAACACCTTGTCGCTCGCCTTGAGCGCAATGACGTGGTTGAGGCGCATGGTGGCGCCGTCTTTGGAGTTGGTGGCAGCGTCTTCGCATACGTCTTCCCAGTACACGTACTCGAGCGTGCAGCTGCCCTTGCACACGATGCCGTTGCCGCCGTGGAGACCGCCCGCGATGATGAGGTTGCGCACGGTCACGCCGTCTTCCACCTCGAAGACCGTGAGCTGGCCTTCGCTGCCCTCGCATTCCACGGTGTTGTTGACGCCGATGCGCTGGTTGTTGAAATCCCACACGTCTTTGCCGCCGTTGGCCGCGCTCTTCAACACCGTCGTGGTGTTGCGGATTTCTCCCTGGCCGTTGGTCGCGGTGGGGATGGTCATGGGGATGGTCTTGTCGTCGGGGTTCGAGCCGCCGCCGCTCGACGTGCCGCCGCTGGAGCCGCCGGCTTGACCGGCGCCGCTGGTTCCGCCCATGCCGCCCTGAGCAGAGTTGCCTCCGCCGCCCGCGGCGGAGGTGCCGGCCGTGTTGCTGGTTCCGCCGTCGGCGCTGGTTCCGCCGGTGGTCGCGGAGCCCGCGGTCGCGGAGCCGCCGGCTTGACCGGCGCCGCCCGGGTTGCCGCCGCCGGCTGTGCCGGTGCTGCCAGCCACGCCGCTGCCGGAGCCGCTGGCCGCGACCGGTGCAGAACCGCCGGTCGGGCTCGACGAACCGCCCACGCTAGCGCTGGTGCCGGCCGCGCCGGGCTCCGGAACGGCTCCTTCAGGGTCGGAGGCCGAAGAGCAGCCCACGATCAAGAACAGAGCCGAAAGGAGCGAGCTGCCCACGCGGTACTGAGAGCGAGTGTTCATGTGCCTGCGTAATGCACGAGCGCGCCGATTCCATCACGGTGGCGCCACAAAACCTTTGCTACGGTATTTTTCCGTGGAGGGTGTGCGGTGCGAGGTCTGGGCGGTATTCTGGGCGGAGCTCGATGAAGTCGCAACGAGTAGGTGAAATATCCGGCGCCCAGGTCAAAGTGCGGGCCGCCATGACCAGCCAGCATTTTGCCGAACAGCATCCAGATTTGACGGCCGCGCGGCTGCGCGAGCTGGCCGCCGAGCACGGCACGCCGCTCTGGGTGTACGACGCCCGCACGGTGCGCCAGCGCATCGCCCAGCTCAGGCGCTTCGATCGCGTGCGGTTTGCGCAGAAGGCCAGCTCCAACGTTCACTTGCTGCGCTTGATGCGCGAAGAGGGCGTGGCCGTCGACGCGGTGTCGCTCGGCGAAGTCGAGCGCGCGCTCGCCGCCGGCTTCAGCTCGCGTGGCGGCGCGAGCGAGCTCGTGTTCACGGCCGACGTGCTGACCCGAGACACGCTCGAGCGCGTCGTGGCCGAGGAGATCCCGGTCAACGCGGGCTCAATCGATATGCTGCGCCAGCTGGGGGAGCGGGCGCCAGGTCACCGCGTGTGGCTGCGGATCAACCCCGGCTTCGGGCACGGCCACAGCCGCAAGACCAACACCGGCGGCGAGAACAGCAAGCACGGCATTTGGCACGAGCACGTCGACGAAGCGCTGCAGGTGATCCGCGCGGGGCGCTTGGCTCTGGTGGGGCTGCACATGCACATCGGCTCTGGCGTCGACTACGCTCACTTGGCCAGCGTGTGTGAGGCCATGGTCGCCTTGGCCGTCAAGCTGCCCCAGAAGATCAGCGCCATCTCGGCCGGCGGAGGCCTTTCCATCCCGTACCGCGCGGGCGAGCCTTCACCCGACGTCGACCATTATTTCGAGCTGTGGGACGGCGCGCGGCAGCGGTTGGTTCGCCATTTCGGCGCGCCTGTCGAGCTCGAGCTCGAGCCGGGGCGGTTCCTGGTCGCCGAGTCGGGGCTGCTCGTCTCCGAGGTGCGCGCCGTCAAAGACATGGGCAACAATCGTTTCGTGCTCGTCGACGCGGGCTTCTCCGACTTGATGCGCCCGGCCATGTACGGCAGCCACCATGACATCACCGTCGTGCCGGCCACCGGCACTGGCTCGCCCGGTGACGAACGACCGACGGTCGTGGGCGGCCCGCTCTGTGAGTCTGGAGACGTCTTCACACAGGACGACACCGGCGTGGTGGTGCCGCGTCTGCTCGCGCCGGCTCGTGTGGGAGACTTGCTGCTCTTCCACGACGTTGGCGCGTACGGCTCGTCCATGTCTTCGAACTACAACTCGCGGCCGCTGGCCGCAGAGGTGCTCGTCGACGGGGCAAGCCAGCGGCTGATTCGCCGCCGCCAGACGATGCAAGAGCTGCTGGTGCTGGAGACTTTCGCCGGCTGAGGCTGGCCAGGGCGACGGCCCCGCGCGCTCATTCCCCCCATTTGGCGAGGTACCGCTCGTACATCGCGAACCAGGCAGGGGTGGCGAATTTCCCCTTTCCTTGGTGCGTCAGGCAGATTGGCCAGGTGCCGAGGCGCAGCCCGCGCGAGCGCGCGGTACGGCAAAAGTCCATGTCGTAGAGGTGAAAGTCGAACTGCGGATCGAAGCGCACCTGGCGCTCGCGCAAGGTCGCCGTTTTGGCCGCGAAGAAGACGCCGTCCATCAGCTCGCAGTCGGCGGGGACCGGCCCGAACGCCGAGATCTGCCCGAAAGGCTGCGGGCCGTGCGCGACCCAACCGCTGACGTACCCGGGCTCCTCCCAGTTGAAGTTGGTGTCGACGAAGCCCCACGAGGGTTGGCCGGGACGGCGGCGCGTGTTGCCAGCCACGCCCAGCACGTCGTACTGCTTCAATCCTTCGATCACGCGGTCGGCCAAGAAGTAGTCGTCGATCCACACGTCGTCGTGCACGAACACCACGTATTCGGCGCAGTCGTCCGCGGCCAGCCTCTCGTTGTACAGCTCTCCCAGCCCGCGCGCGTTGTCGTAGATTGGCCGAGCGTTGAGGCGCGGCTCCAGCATGAGGCGCCCGAGCGACAGACCCAGCGCCGAGCTGCTCCAGAAGTCCTCCTCCGAAAGCCTGGTCGCGCTGACGATGTCAATCATGCCGTTCTGCCTTTCGCTGACGAACGCTCCAAAATAGTCAGGCTTGGCCCCCGGCCGCCATGCCTATGATGTGGCAATGGCGCCTGGTGTGAAGCAAGCGGAAGTAACGGTCGAAGCGGCAGGGCTCACCGACGTAGGGCACGAGCGCGAGGCCAACGAAGACGCATTTTTGATAGCGACCCTGCAGCGCACGATGGAAGTGCATGACGCCAGCCCGGGCGCCCACGGCTGGTTCAAGGGCGCTCCCGCTGGCACCCTGCTAGTGGTGGCCGATGGCATGGGCGGGCAGGGCGGAGGCGCGGTCGCGAGCCGCACGGCCGTCAACGCCGTCGCCGACTACCTGCTCAACGTCATGCCCTGGGCCAAGGCGTCCGAGCCGACCACCAGCGGCCGTCCGCCGTCCTCGGCCGAGCACACGGCGCGGTTGTCGCAGACCGGCGTGCGCGCTCAACTGTCGTCTGCGCTCGTGGCCGGCGACGCGCAAGTGAAGACGACCGGCGCTCAGACCAACACGCCGCACATGGGCACCACGCTCACGATCGCGCTCGTGCTGTGGCCGGCGCTGTACGTGGCGCACGTCGGCGACACGCGCTGTTACTTGCTGCAGTCCGGCACCCTCTGGCGCTTGACCACCGACCACAACTTGGCGCAGCGCTTGGCCGACGAGTCGCCGCATTCGGTCGACCCGCCCGAATATTTGCAGAGCATCTTGTGGAACTCGCTCGGTGCCACCAGCGATTTACCCGTGCCCGAGGTCGCCAAGAAGCAGCTCGAGCCGGGCGCGACGCTGCTTTTGTGCTCCGACGGCTTGAACAAGCACGTGTCCGACGAGCAGATCAAGAGCGTTCTGGAGCTGCCCGAGTCGTGCGCGGCGCGCGCGGCGCGCTTGGTGGAGCTGGCCAACGCGGGCGGCGGCTCCGACAACGTCACGGCGCTGGTCGCGCAGGTGAAGCCAAGCGGTTAGGGGCCGCGAAAGCCGAGCGCTCTGGCCGAAAGCCGAGCGCTCTCGCCGAGTGGGAGGCCGATGGTCACACGCGCGCCAACGCAGCGATCCGGCGATGGTCGGCTATTTTTCGTTGAGCAGCTCGGCCAGGAACGCCTCGATGGCGTCGTATTCGGGCGGGTTGTCGCAACGGGGGCAGGGCTCGAGCGCCTGCGCGTCGGTGGCCAGGCATAGCGGAGGCGGGCTGTCGAAATCGAGCGAGCAGCGGCGACAGCGGAAGCGCCCGCGTCCGAGCGGCACCACCGGCGCGACTCGCTCGGTCAGCTCGCGCTCGGCGCGGGCCTGGCTGCGACGCACGAACTCGGGGTGCTTGAACAGCGAAAGGAGCTTGCCGCTCATCGCTTCTCCCCCGAGCGGCTCTGGTCCAAGGCGCGAGTGAGCAGAACCCGCACGGCCTCGGCGCGCGCGAAGCGGGTACCCGGCAGCTCTGTGCGCATGCGCTCGGCGAACTGATCGACGCGCCGGACCAGCGCCGCTGGCAAGCGCACGACCAGCTGGCTGTCGTTGCCCGGCGCGGGCTTGGCGCCGCGCGTGGGGTTGGAGCTGCGCTTTCTGATCACGATTGCAACGCAAAATAGCACTAATGCATGCATTTGCAATGCAAGACGGCGCAAATGCATTGCCACGCTGCGCCGAGCACCGCGCCGCCCCGCGCCGCCCCGAGCGCCGAAACGCGCCGCGAGCGTCGAAACGCGCCGCGAGCGTCGAAACGCGCCGCGAGCGCCGAGACGCGCCGAAACGCGTCGTCGACGCGGGCGCCGCCGTCTTGCCTGCCAGCGCCGTTAGGGCCGAACGTTAGGCGAGGCGAGGGGGACGGGGCCGGGGCTTGGCTGCGGGCCGCCGACCCTTGGGCGGGATGAGCTTGGCGTCGCGTACGCGCTGAACCAGGGTACGGAAGACGCGCAGCAAGCCGGCTTCGATCTCTGGAGCTTCACCGCACAACGTGAGCGCGCCCCCGACCGACTCCAGCGTGGAGACGAAGCTGCGCTGTGGCTCCGCCCGCAAATGCCCGTAAATCGACGGCTGCTTGGGCTTCAAGGTGAGGCGGTTGAGCTTGCTCAGCCAGGGGTTCCGCCACCACAAAGTTTTGGCCTTCGACCAAGTGCCGTCGAGCACGACGATGCCCTCGAGAGCGCTCGGAGGCGTGGTCCCCCCGCGGCCCGTGACCTGCTCGCCCGTCGCTTCGCGCTCGGGAAAGAGCACGGCCCAGCGCTTGGCGTCGGCGCCCTCTTCGCCCAGCGCTTTGGCGAAATTCGGCCAGCTCAGGCCGATCACGATTTTGGCCTTTGGCAGGCTCGCAGCCACGATTTGCGCAGAGCCGAGCACGGCGTCTTGCTCCTGAGGGTGCTGCAAGATGAGGACGCGCCGCTGAGTGCTGAAAGAAACGATGCGATCGCACACACACGCAACGGTGGGGCGACGGCAAGTGGCGCAGCTGGAGTCGGGCACGAGGTGGCGGGACTATACGCTGCCCGGCGCGACCTTGCACACGGTGACGGGCGGCACGAACACTTCACGGACCTCTCCGCACCGGCACGGCAGGTACACGCTGCTCACGAGCTCGCGCAGGCTCCGGCCTGCCTGCAGCGCTTCTCCGCTCTGCAGCTCGACCCGCACGCCCCGCGGCCCCAGCGTGAGCGTGAGCCCTTCGCCCGAGTGTTTCCCGCTCAAGGAAGGGTGATCGAACGCTGCCAGGAGCGTGAGCAGCCCTTGCTCGCGCAACGTCTGGCGAGAAGCCGAGCGCAGGCCGCGCGCAAGCGACAACAGCGGCTCGAGCTGGGGAACGTCGCCGCGCAGCGGCAAGCGGGCGACCTGGGTGAGCTCGGCGTTGGCGTAAAAGTGAATGCCGGGTTGCTCGTAGAGCCGGAAAAAGTACGGAATGTCGCCGCGCGCCAGCTGCACGGCTTCGGCTTCGAGCAGGGGCGGCCAAAGCGGGGTTTGCGCGGCGTTCACGTACTCGCTCGTTCCGCGCAGCAGCACGCGTAGCGGCTCATCGCGTAGGTTCGGCAAGCTCGCGAACGTGTCGGCCACGGCTTGGGCGTGCCGATCGAGCAGCTCGAGGGTGCTCCGGTAGGCGGCGGCCAGAGCCAGCAAATCTTCCGCCGCGATGGGCTTGCCCAAATACGGCAGCACCCGGCGCACGCCGCTGGCGTGACGGCAAACGGCTGCATACTCGGGATCGGCGTCGGGCAGCAGCTTGGTCTCCGTCGGCAGGGCCAGGTCGGCCAAGATCATCTCGATGTCGAGCGGGCCGAACACGATGTTGCCGCGCTTGCCGACGCCCAAAATCAAGTTTTCCCAGTGCAAATCGGCCACTCCGAGCCAGCTCCACAGCGCAAGTGAGCGCCCCACGATGGTGGCGAGCGAGCGCCGCACGGCGCGGGAGCTCGAGCGCAGCGGGTCTAGCCGAAGCCGCTCGACCTCTCCACCTACCGCTGCTCCGGCGTCGTAGAAGCGCAGGGTGGGCAGAAATCCGAAGGCGTCGCGGCCGAGCCCCTCGGCTTCGGCCGCGTCGGCCAAGCATCGCCGCAGCGGGCTGTCTGCCGACAGGAGCAGCCACTCCCAAAGCAACGTGCGCGGCTTGGCCACGCGCGCGCCGCGCAGCGTGACCCTGCGGCCGAAGTTGTGCGAGTCGCCCAACGCGGCCGCCGGCGTCACGGGTCTACGGCCGGTCATGAGGAGGTATTGCCCTTGGAGCCGCTACGCCGGCACAGCTCCACCAGCTGGCTACCGTACTGCTTCAGCAGCTTGGGCCCGACGCCCTTGACCGCCTTCAAATCGGGCGCCGAGCCCGGGCGCGCGTCGGCGATTGCCACCAGCGCGCGGTTGGTGAGCACGCGAAACGCCGGCACGCGCTTCTTCTTGGACTCCAAGAGCCGCCAGTTGCGCAAGGTGGCTACGAGCGCCGCGCTCGGCCCCGAAGACGGCAGCGGGACGGCGGGGGACTTGGACGCGCGGCGCGGACCACGCTTGCTCGCCTTGCTCGCCTTGCGCCCGCGTTTTCCGCGTATTTTGACGCTGGCGGCGGCCACCGCGGCGCTCAGGGCTCGCGGTGGCGGCGTCAGCCCCTTGATGCAGGCGGCGGGCGCGCACGCGTCGCACAGCCCGCACGCTTCGCCGGAGTCTTCTTGGTCGCCGAAGTGGCGAACGAGCGCGAGCATTCGGCAAGTGCGCCCGACGGCGAAGCGCGCCATCAGCTCCAGTTGCTGGACCCGCAGCTCGCGCTGAGCCGCGTACGGCTCGCGCCAAGCATCGTGCCCCTGCACGAGGGCACCTTCGACGACGCCCCGCACGCCGCCGTGAACCCACAGCTTCTCGAGCGCGGTTTCGAAATCTGCCTTGGCCACGCGGCTCTTCTTGCGCAACGTGTCGGCGGTGACGGGCTTCGGCTTCAGCGCGCTGAACAGCTTTTGCAGCACCGCGACGTCTGGGTAGTCTCGGGCCAGAAAAAACTCGTGCGTCCTGCGATCAGAGGCATGATGCATCAAGACCGCGCGCGCAGGCCGGCCGTCGCGGCCCGCACGACCAATCTCTTGGTAGTAGGCCTCCACGCTGCCGGGCAGCGCCAGGTGCAGCACGGTGCGGATGTTCGCCTTGTCGACGCCCATGCCGAAGGCCACCGTCGCCACCACTACGTCCAACCGCCCCGCCAAAAAATCCGTCTGCACCCGCTCGCGCACCTCTGCGCTCAGGCCCGCATGGTATGGCTCTGCGCGGAAACGCAGGCCCAAAAGGCTGGCGGTGGTCTCGGCGGCCTTGCGCGTGGGAGCGTAAACGATGGCCGGTAGGCGTTCGGCGCCCGAGAGCCACGAGAGGGCGTACGCGGGGCGTTCTTTGGGCGCCACCTCCAGCGTTTCGAGCGCCAAATTGTGGCGACGAAATCCGTGGATGAACAGGCCCGCGCCTTGACCCAAACCGAGCTGCGCCACGATGTCTCTCTGCACGAGCGGCGTGGCGGTGGCCGTCAGGGCTACGACGGGCGCGGGGCGTAAGAGAGGTAGGCGCTCGCCCAGAAGACGATAGTCCGGGCGAAAGTCGTGGCCCCACTGCGAGATGCAGTGCGCTTCGTCGATGGCAATCAGACCGAGCGGGCGCTTCGCCAACAGCTCGGGGAATCCGCTCACCCCCAGGCGCTCGGGCGCGATGAACAGGTAGTCTAGCGCGCCAGCGATGTAGTCCAAGCAAACGCGACGCGACTCGAGCCGCGGGCGCCCCGAATGAATCCGCTCGGCGCGAAGACCCAGCGCCTGCAAGCGCGCCACCTGATCGTCCATGAGCGCGATGAGCGGGCTGATGACGAGCGTGGTGCCGCCGCGGGCCAGACCCGGTAGCTGGTAACATAGCGATTTTCCGGCTCCAGTCGGCATGACCAAGAGGACGTCTTGCCCCGCCGTAGCCGCTTCGCACACGGCCTGCTGATGGGCGCGAAATCCCGGAAAACCGAAGCGCTCTTGCAGCAAAGTGTGCAGCGAGCCGCTGCCCGCACCGGCTCGAGCCGCGGCCGCCGGAACCGCCGCCGCCGCGCCGGCCGAGAACGGGATGGCCACTTGCGCGCTCGGAGCCGTCCGTGTTGTCGGAGCCGTCGGCGTTGTCGGAGCCGTCCGCGTTGTCGGAGCTGCGCGCGTTGTCGGAGCTGCGCGCGTCGTCGGAGCTGCGCGCGTCGTCGGAGCCGTCGGCGTTGTCGGAGCTGCGCGCGTTGTCGGAGCTGCGCGCGTCGTCGGAGCTGCGCGCGTCGAGGCACTGGCCCGCGTCGACGTCGGCTTCGCCCCCGAGTCGCCCGGCAGCGGTGGTAAGAGCGGCGGCACGCGACTCACCACTGCCGTCACGTACGCTTCGATCTGCTCCAGAAACTCGCGCAGCTCGCCCTGCCCCCGCGCAATGCCTTGCAGGCGCGCCTCCCAAGCCCCCGTCATGGCCGCGCTCTTCACGTCGCTGTCTACGACGTCAATCAAGCCCATGCCACGCAGGGTGGCGTGCAGCGCCTTGCCGTCGCGCGCGGCAAAGCCGCGGTTGAGCAAGGTTTCGATGATGCTGGCGCGCGTGGCGGGGGTGCCGAGCCCGTTGTCCTTCATGGCGTCGGACAGCTCTTTTTCGTCGAGCGTTTTTCCGGCGGTCTCCATGGCCGTCAACAACGTTGCGTCGTTGAACGGGGGCGGGGGACGCGTCGTCTTGGGCACGGCCTCGGCGTGCAAAATCCGCGGCTTTTGTCCGCGTTCGAGGCCTGCCGGCAGGGCGGCGTCGGCGGCCTCGTCGTCCTGACGGCCCGGACCGCGACGTGTTTCGCGCGGCGCCTTGGCTTCGCCAAAATCCAGCGCCTTCCAGCCTTGCTGCTCGATGGCGGTGCCGTGGCTACGAAAATGGTCCACAGGCCCGCCCGCCGTCGCGCCGTGCACTTCGGTGATCACGACCGTGGCCGCCCACACGAAGTCGTGGTGCCACGCTTGCAAGAGCCGGCGGCACACCAAATCGTACAGCTTGCGCTCGTCGGTGCTGAGCGCGCGTCCCTCGGCGCCCACGTGGGTCGGAATGATGGCGTGGTGGTCCGTCACCTTGCCGTCGTCGACGAAACGCCGCGTCAGCGGGCGCGTGCCGGTGCCTTCGGCCAAATTCGCCCGATACGGCGCCGCTATGGCCTGCACGATCTCGGGCAACGTTCGCGCCACTTCGTTCGACAGGTGGCGGCTGTCGGTGCGCGGGTAGCTGATGAGCTTGTGCTTTTCGTAGAGCGCCTGCGCCAGGTCGAGCGTCCGCTGCGCCGAAAAGCCGAACAGGCGATTGGCGTGCCGCTGCAGCTCGGTCAAATCGTACAGCAGCGGTGGCGGCAGCCGCTTGGTCTGCGAGACCACGCTGGCAATCTCGGCCCGCCCCGCCAACGTCCGCTCCACGATGGCGCGCACCTCGCCGCCCGACTCGGGCAACCGCTGCGCGTGCTCTTTCGCTTTCGGATCGAACCAGGTGCCCCGGTACTGCTCCCCGCTCGTCGCGGAAAAATCCGCCACCACCTCCAGGTAGCTCTCGGGGACGAAGTCGCGAATCTGACGCTCGCGCTCGACCAGCATGGCCAGCGTCGGCGTCTGCACGCGCCCCACGGAGAGCGGAGCGTCCAGCGCCAGCCCGTACGCGCGCGACAGATTCATGCCCACGAGCCAGTCGGCCCGGCTGCGACCGAGGGCGGCGTTGGCCAGGGCGTCGTAGTCGCGCGCAGGCCGCAGCTTGCGCAGACCATCGCGAATGGCCGTGTCAGTCAGTGACGAGATCCACAAGCGTTTCACCGGCCGTCGGCAGCCTGCGGCCTCGTAGATCAAGCGAAAGATCAGCTCGCCCTCGCGGCCCGCGTCGGTCGCGCAGATCACCGATTCTACGTCGGGCGCGTTCAGCACCCGACGCACCACCTCGAACTGAGCTCGCGTGGCCTCGAACACCGTGAGCGGCCAACGCTCCGGGAGCATGGGCAGGTCTTCGCGTCGCCAACGTTTCCACTCCGCTCGAATGCCCTCCGGCTCCGCCAGCCCGACGAGGTGGCCGATTGCCCATGTCACCACGTAGCCGTTGCCCGACAACGTGCCGTCTCCGCGCCGCGTAGCGCCCAGCGCCTGCGCCAGATCCCGCCCGACGGACGGCTTCTCGGCGACGACGGCGACGGTCATGCGTGCCGGAGGTTTAGCGCAGGGGGCTTCGGACCCGCAGCCCGAATCGCAGCAGCGTTCGAGCCCACGCTAGGCTCGCGAGCCGGGCCGCCGCTGGCGTTGAGCCGACCTGCCTCGAAGAAATACCCGGCAGATGCTCGCGCCTTTTGGGGCGCCGAGGGCGTGGCCGCACCCGGTATGCTAGGGTGCGCTTTCCGTAAGGTCGCTTGGCGTTTTGGGCCGTCACGATAGGTCTCTTCTCGCAGCTGCCGCGGATCGCACGCCAGAGCGGTGCCTGACCGCCAAGGCTCCCGTCCCGAAAGAATCTTCATGACACAATCACCCACCGAAACTAGCGATCTCCCCCTCTTCAACCACTCTGCTCGCAAGGACTGGGGAGTTGCTGTGTTGGTGCGTGAAGAGGGCGGCAAGCGTGCCTACCTGTTCGAGGACGGGGAAGAGCGAACGATGGCCAACGGCTACCACCAGCTGATGCGCCGGGTGGAGCAGCCCAGCGTCGATCAGCGCGCCTTCTACGAGCGCCAACGCGCCGTGCTAGCGCGCCGCGAGAAGGCCAGCGCGTCGTCCTCGCCCTCGGACGGCCGCAGCTTTCTCGACCAGCTCGAGAACCTGCACGAGAAGTACCAGGCCGGCATCTTGGATCCGAAATGGGCGGCCGAAATGCGCGGCGAAGGCGCGGCCGAGCGCGCTCCGCGTCACCGCGACGCGCTGGTGGCCGAGGCGCGTGAGCGCTTGTCGCCCGCCGGTCTCGACCCGCTGCTCAAGGCCCAAAACTTCGCCGGCGTTTGGGAAGCCGTGCTCTCGGTCTTGAGCCATACCGATCTCGTACCGGCGGCTCAGCTGAAGAAGCCGAAGGGCATGAAGGACGAATCGGTGCGCCCGCTGGCGTTGGCGGTGAAAGAGCTGCTGCACGGCGCGGCTCCGTACGACCAGCGCTTCGACGCCTTTTTGGCGGCGTTTCTGCCCGTCTACGGCGAGGCCGCCCGCTGGGAGCTGGCCACGGCGGTGATCGCCGTTTACAGCCCGAATGAGCACGTGTGCGTGCACCCGGCCGCGTTCAAGCAACAGGTCAAGGTCATGGGCGGCCGTGGCTCTGCTCCCACCCGCGCCACCAGCGCTGGGTACACGCGCTTTCTCAGCGTTGCTCGCCTCGTGGCGAACAAGCTGAAAGAGCAAAATCAGGAGCCGCGCGATCTGCTCGACGTCTACGACTTCATTCGCCTGACCGCGGGCCCGGCCAAGCCGGCTCGCATGCCGGCCAAGCCGGCTCGCCCGAAGGCCAGCCCCGCGCCGGCAGCGTCCGAAGACTCCGAGTCCGACTCCGACGACGAGTGAAGGCCTCGGCTGCGTCCGCTGGGTGTCAGCGGAAGCAGCTGGTGAAGGCACTTTTTCGTCACGCCGCCACGCTACTTTCACAGCGAAGGCGGTAATTGGGCCCTATTTGCAGCGAGCTACGATTCTTCCAAGCCAAATCTCGCTGGCTTCGGGCCCGTTCGCCCTCTAACAATGTAGGTATGTTGCGGCCGCTTGGACGCCTCGCCCTCGCCGCGTTGGCCTTGCTCTTACCGTGTTGTGGAAGCCCCGCCGAGGAAACACCCATCGGTGTCCCCGCGGCGGGGGGGGCGGCCGGCGGCGGCAGCAGCGGCGCCGCGACCGCCGGCCAAGTGTCAGCCGGCGGCTCCAGCGCAGCCGGGAGCGCCAGCGGTGGCTCCGGGCAAACGGCGGGCTCGAGCGCGGGCGGCGCTGTGTCGTGCACCAGCTACGCCGACGCCACCGGCTACACGCTACCGATTCACATCAAGAACAGCTCGGCGAACACCCTCTACCTGGGCCCCCAAGAGTCCACCTGCGAAGCTTCGGGGCTATTCGCCGTGGAAGACGGCGCGCGGCACCTGCTGCCCAGCCTCGATGGCTGCCACACTTCGTGTCAGCAGCTGATGCAAACGGGCCCCGTTGCCTGCCCGCTGGCTTGCCCCGCGCCCGCCACCGTGACGCTCGGCCCGGGCCAAACCATCGACGTGGCTTGGGACGGACGCTTCGCGGTACCGCAAACGCTGCCCCAGCAATGCATGCCGAGCGCTTCGACGGCTTCCAATAGTTGTGTCCAAGCCCAGCGGATCGAAGCGGCCGCCTTCACCTTCCGGGCCTTGGCCGGCACCAAGCGCACCTGCCTCGATCCGTCCGGCACCTGCGCCTGTACCCCGAACGGCAACGGCACGTGCACGAGTCCCTCGAGCGTCATCTCCGGCACCATCATCACCACCGAGCTGTTCTTGAAGCTCGAGCCGGCCGAGTTGAGTCCGAGCGGCGAGCCTCAGTATATCGGGCTCGAGTTCAACGACGTCAAATGAGGCTCACTTGGGGCCCGGCTTGCAGCTGGGGCCGAGCTTGAAGCCATCGGCTGGCGATTGCTTGAGGCGTTGCTCGGTTGCGGGGCTGTAGCGCCCATCTTCGGCGATCTTGTCGGTGGGGTGGTTCTTGTTCCAGAGCTTTTGAAACGCCAGCACATCCGTGCCGCCTCGCCCCGCCGAGCTGCGGCCCTTGTAGTCGAAATGAACGCGATCTGACGCGCCAAGCCACCTGAAGTTTTGGGCCTCCAGCGCCGCTCGCCAGCTCGAGGCTTCCGCGATGTCGAGCGCAGTGCCGATCTCGTGGTTGCTTTCTCCGGGCGGAGTCGCCAGCGGCACTCCGCAGCGCTTGGTCGCCGACCAACGCCACACCAGGTACTGCTGGGCGACCGTCCGTAGCGCGCTGTTGATGGTCATCTTCGCTTTGGGGTGAGCGTCGACGGCTTTCAGCAGCTGATTGCGCGCTTCGAGCTCCAGGTAGGGAAACACTTGCGATGCCACCACCAAGTTCGGGCGGCTAGGCAGCGGCACGAAGGCGTTGGGACGGATGCAGCGCGCCTGCGCGATGATTTGACGGCTCAGGCCGTCGACGCTGGCGGTCGTGCAGCTTTCGACGGCCGCTTGCTGCACGCTCTCGAAATGCTTGGGCGCTGCCGCCGGCTTGCTCGGCGTCGGCTCGCCGTCGTCGCTCTCGTAGTCGAGCACTTCGCCGCCGCTGTCGTCGCGGCCCAGCTCGCTGGGTGCCGCGCTGGCCGCCGGTGCTGGTGCCGCGGGCGTCGGGGGCAGCGCGACGCTCGGTGCCTCCGCGCCCTTGGCGCCGCCGAGCGCCGTGCGCTTCGCGTCGCTTTTGACGATGAAATAGACGTCGAGGCCGATGACCCCGCACAGCGCGACGCAGCCGAGCCCGAGCGCCAAGCTGCGGTTTTGTCGAAGCCAGGCGGCCGGACCGCGCGTGGGCGGCGCCGGCTCGGGCCCAGGCGCCGGCTCGGGCCCAGGCGCCGGCTCGGGCCCAGGCGCCGGCTCGGGCCCAGGCTCGCCCTCGCCCTCGAGCGCGGGATCCGGCTCGAGCCCTCGCGCGGGGCCCGGCTCGAGCCCTCGCGCGGGGTCCGGCTGGTCCGGCTCCGGGGTGGCCGCGTCATCCGCCATGGCCGGCCCGGGTACCGCGATCCGCCCCGCTGGGCAAGCGCTACATTCGCGCCCATGGCCGAGCCCCCCGTCGCCATCGAGCCCATCGCTTCGGATCAGGCGTCCGTGCTCGCCAATTTGTTCGAGCTGTACGTGCACGATTTCAGCGAGCAGCTACCGCTCGAGCTGAAGGCGAACGGTCGCTTCGACTTGCCGCTCGACGAAGCTTGGTGGAAGAGCGCCGAGCACTTCCCGTTTTTCATCCGCGCCCAGGGCAAGCTTCTCGGCTTTGCGCTGGCGCGTCGGGGCTCGCGCGTCACGAGCAACGCCGACGTGATGGACGTCGCGGAGTTCTTCGTCGTGCGTGGTGCGCGTCAGCGCGGGGTCGGCAAGCGCGCGGCGCTGGCTCTGTTTGCCGCGTTCCCGGGACGATGGGAAATTCGCGTGCGTCAAAGCAACCGCGGCGCCAAGGCGTTTTGGCAGAGCGTGGCCCAGAGCCTTCGGGGCGAGCCCGTGACCTGGACGGCGTTCGCCCGCGGCGGAGTCGACTGGCTGGTGCTCGAGCTGTAGCGCCGAATTCCATACGAGGTCCGACACACAACGACACGCCGCTACAGCAATTGGGCGCTCGAGAAGGTCGCGCTGGACGTGCTCGGCCAGCTAGGAAACGATGAGACGCTCAGGAGGTGTGCATGCCCCCAACGAAACGCGCGTTCCTTCGCTTCCGCTACGTCCACGCCTCATGGGCTGCCGGCCTGGCCGCAGTCGTCTCGGCGTGCCTTCCGGGCTGCTTCAGTGATGGCGGCTTCGACCTCGAGCGCGACAGCGGCGATCCGGGCTCGCTGAGCCGCGGGGGCTCACGTACGACGACGGGCGGTAAGACCAGCTCCCCGAGCGGCGGCAAGAGCGGCCTCGGCGGCGGCGGGAAGAGCGCTCAGGGCACGCCCGAAGGGGGGGCAGGTGGCCAGGGCGTTGGCGGTGCCGCCGAGCTCGATCCCGGCTATCCCGAGCCGACCATCGACTCGCTGGAGCCCAGCTCCGGCCCTTACGGCACGCTGGTGACGATTCGCGGTGCAGGGCTCGGTAACCCGAGCCTGGCCGGGTTCACGCTGGCGCTCGGCGCCCGAGGCGAGGTCGAGCTCACGCCCCGTGACAAGCAAGCGGTGGTCTCCTGGAGCGACGAAGAAATCGTGTTTCGCTTCCCATTCCCGGCGGAGGGCACGGTGGCGCTCGAATCGCCCAAAGGCGGAGCGGTGGCGGGCGAGTTCGCGCCTACCTGGCACATCGCTCGAGAGATAGAGCTGGCTCCCGCCGCCACCGTGCTCGCCTCCATCAGCCCCGAGCCTGGCCGCATCGAAATGCTGTTCGACACCATGCCGCTCACGTTGCTCGACGTGGGGCCCGACGGCGTGGTCGAGCACGCCGTGACGGCGCCCGACGTCGACCCGAGCAGCTTGCGCCTGTATTTGAGCGCCGGGGTCGTCCAGGCCATCGGCGTCTCCAGCGATGCCGACCCGGTGCTGGTACCGCTGCAAAACCAGGCCGATGATTTGGTGGCCGAGCCGACCACCATCAAGCTTGACGCGAGCGAGTTTGGCGTGGCGGGCGGCTCGGAAGGCGCCGCCGTTTGGATGCGTCGCAGCGACGGCTGGCACCGCGCCCGCCCGAGTGGCGCGACCTGGAAGCTCGACAAAGGCCCGATCGCCGAGCCCAACGCCAACGCGCCCGATCGCGCCTCGGGTGTCACGAGCGACGGCTCGTTGTACGTGGCTCACTCGGTGGACACCGGCAATTTTCTGGACGACATGGAGGCCGCGTACATGGCGCGACTCACCCCGACGGGGACGAAGTTCGGCGCCGATGCCGCCGCGGGCGCGAGCGTGGACGATTACGTGAGCGCGCTGACGTTGACCAGCCACGGCGACGGCTTGGTGGTCCGCACTTGCGGGAGCGACGTCGATCCGTTCGCGCTCTCGGGGACCGAGCACTACTGCTATGACGCCCTGCACGCGCCGACCGGAGCCCATTTGTTCGGCGTGCCGGTCGACGTCAAATCCACCCTGCATGCGTTCACCCACGAGCGCGCCGTGGCAAGCTACTGCGCCAGCGACAAGACTTGGCTCATCCGCGGCGACACCGACGTGGAAGAAACGCCCGGCGCGCCGATCGGCGAAGCCGTGCTGTTTCCTTGCCCCGAGGGCGTGGCGCTCGAAATCAGCGGCTCCGGAGACTACCTACCGGTCATCCGCTGGGCGAACAAAACCTACTTGCTGGAGCGAAACCCTGCGCTGAAGTGAGCGGCGCCCCCGAAACCCTCGTGGCCCACGCAGCGGCGACGGCTAGCCTCGATGAAGCCCGAACGCGCCGCCTTGCGCGTCATCGCACGCGGCAAACCAGGCGCCGTGGGCACGCTTGCGTTCTGGCTCGCGCTCGGGCCCATGCTAATCTTACCGTCATGGGACGCACCGGCTGGGAATCGGCAGCGCTTGGCATCTCGTTCGTTCTCGCGCTCGCGGCGCCGGTGCACGCAGACGAGCCCGGGGCCCCGCCGCCCGCCGCAGCCCCGACGCTTTTGCCCCGAACCACCCTGCTGGCGGTGCCTGAGCTGCGGCTCCAATGGCCCATCGCGCCGCTCCAATTCACGTTCACGGGCGCCGAGCTGAGCGGCTACCGCAACGGCCCCCTCCAGCTCTTCCGGGCAGAATCGCTGTGGTTGCGCACGCCCACGCTTCAGCTCTTGACGGTGAGCCGCGCCGAGCGCGCCTTCGAGCTCGATTGCCGAGTGACCTGCGAGCCCATCATCCAGCGCTCCTTCGATCTCGAAGGTCGCCTGGCGTTGCCCCCCGTCGTCCCGGCTGTGGCGGACACTCATGCCTTCGTGCGGTCTTCGGGGTTTTACACGACGCAGCGCCCGCGGGCAGGGGGGCTGTTGAGCGCGGGCTTCGCGGGAACCTTTTGAGCTTTTGCTCGCCGCACCGCTCTTGGCTCCTAGCGACGTGAGTGGCGTCACGGGCTGACCGACTGCTCCCAAAACACGACTTGGCCGCCGCGGTTGGCGACGAAGCTGACTCCGCCATCTTGAGAAATCACGACGGCCAGGCCGTCGGGATGATCGTTGACGAAGCGGTAGGCGGCGCGGTGGCGAGTGCCGACGTTTTCGACCGCCTCGGGGTTGCGTTCGACCCCTTCCGCGTCCAGGGCGCGAAAGACCCGCAGGGGCGTGGGCAGCTCCGCCGACACTTCGGCGCCGAAGCCGATGACGCCGAACTGCTTGTCGAGCACGAGCGCGCCGTCGATGGCGGCCAGGTTGGCCAGAACGCGGCTGAGCTCGAACATTTCTTGCTCGAGCTCGGCAAAGTGCGCGCTCTCGTTCAAGGCGAAGTCGGCCCAACCCACCGAGGCCTTCGAGGTCGTCTCGGCCACGGCGTGGAGAATACCGAGCAGTAAGCTGTGATAGCGGTGCGAAGGCTCGTCCTGATTGAACGTGTACTTCGGGCGCAGGCCGCGCAAATCGGGGCTGCCGTCGGGCGCGGCGTTCGCGATCAAGATCAAGCCTCCGTGTCGCGCGCCGCGCACCAATTGAATCGCGCGCCTCAGCATTTGTTGGCTCACTTTGCCGACCAACGAGTGCTCCGCAATCGTGGGCGACGCCGCGCCGGCCTGCAGCGCGGCGTGCGCGGCCCGCACGTCTTCGCGCTCGCGCTCGAACATGGCCGGCAACCACTGTGACTCGAACACGTCGAGCGTGGCGTCCACGACCAAGCCTCGTTCGATAGCGCCGATCAGGTGGCCGGCGCAGCGCACGGCTAGGTGCCCGGGCGCGGTAACGTGGACGATCGGATCGTAGGTCCAGTTGGGCACGACGCTGCGGCCGCCCCAAGTGGGCGAAAGCCACGCCGGCCCCGAGTGGGCCACGCCCCAGATGCGCAGCCTGCCCCCATCGGGGTGGGCGCCGATCAAGGCGGTTTCGAAGGGCACGGCCGGGGCCAAGCGCCGCAGCTCGTCGGCGCTGAACGGCCGCGGCTCGGCGAACAGCAAGCGCAGCACGCCTTGCTCGGGCGCCCCAGCCTCCGGTAAGAGCGAAGGCGGCGTCAAGAGCAAGCGAAAGCGCGTCGGACGTGCCTCTTCGAGCATCAATGAGGCTTGGAACGCGACGGCCAGCGCTTCCTCGAGTAGCTCCGACGATAGCGTGAGCTCGACCCCGTCGGGCCAGTTCGCTTCCACGTAGCGCGCCAAGTCCGGCGGGTAGGCATGCGAGCGAGGCATGGCGGCAGTATGCCCGATGGGAGTAGGGTTTGCGCCGGAGCAAAGCGATGTCCCAGAACGCGATGACGACGGTCGAGCTGAACGATGGCTCGAGCATTCCTCAGGTGGGGCTAGGCGTGTGGCAGGCCGGCGGCAGCACCAAGACGGCCGTGCTCGCCGCCTTGAGCGCAGGTTACCGGCACGTCGACACCGCCTCCGTCTACGGCAACGAGGCCCAGGTTGGCGCCGCCATCGCCGAGTCGGGGCTGCCCCGCGAGCAGATTTTCGTCACCAGCAAGCTCTGGAACGCCGACCAAGGTTACGACAAAGCGCTGCGGGCCTTCGACGCCAGCCTGAAGCGCCTGAAGCTCGAATACCTCGATCTCTTCCTGATCCACTGGCCCGTCGCCGAGCTGCGGCTCGACTCGTGGCGCGCGCTGGAGCGGCTGGCGGCGGAAAAGCTCGCCCGCTCCATCGGGGTCAGCAACTTTCTGGTGCCGCACCTGAACGAGCTCGCGAACGTGGCCAAGGTGTTGCCCGCCGTGAACCAACTCGAGCTGACGCCGTTTCTACAGCGGAGCGAAACGGTCGCGCGTTGCCGGCAGCTCGGTATCACCCTCGAGGCATACAGTCCGCTCACGCGCGGGCAGCGGCTGGCCCACCCGGTCGTCGTCGAGCTGGCGGCGCAGCGGCAGCGATCACCTGCGCAGGTGCTGCTGCGCTGGGGCATCCAAAAGGGTTTCGTCGTCTTGCCCAAGTCGGTCACGCCCGCGCGCATCGTAGAGAACGCGGCGTTGTTCGATTTCGAGCTCGACACCGCGGCCATGACGCGGCTCGACGCGCTCGAGGAAGGTCTCGTCACGGGCTGGGATCCCGAGAGCCAGGCCTGACAGGCAGGGAGCGGTCAATCCGGGTCCTTTCGGCACGGTTGCTGCAGACGGAGAGGTCCGCATGAACCTAGACAGGCCCGCGCCCATCGAACGGCTCGGCATCGCGCTCGGTGCCGGTCTCTCGCCGCTCGTAGCGTCGTTGAGCGGCGCGCGCCGCGCGCGCATGTTTCATCCCGACGGCGTCGTATTCAGCGCAACCGTCCAGTCCGTCGCGTTGACCGCCGATTTGGCGAAAGTCGCCGAGCGGCTCGCCGGCAACGCTCTCGTGCGCTTCTCGGGCGCGCTCTGGCGCTACGATCGCGAATGGCCGGACGTGTTGGGCGCGGCCATTCGTTTCCATTTTAGAGAGCCCGTTGCCAGCGAGCAGCAAGATCTCTTGCTGGCCACGATTCGCTCGCCGTGGACCATGCCGTTCTCTCCGTTCGCGACCAACTTCCGCAGCTACCTGTGGAATCACTACCACGCGGTCTCGCCTTTCGAGGTGGAGGGCGTGGGCCGCGTCAAAATCCGACTTCGCTCGCCACGCATCGGCAATGGCACCGCCGCCTCGCGCACGGAGCACCTGGCTCGACTCGTCGCCGACGGCGCCGCGAGCTTCGAGCTTCAGCTGCGGCGCTTGGACACGCCGCTATTGGCGCGCAAATGGGAGCCTGCGGCGCGGTTGACGTTGGTCGAACCGCTCGATACCGATCAGGCCGCCCTGCGCTTCTCGCCGTTTCGCGCGGGAGGGGGGCTGCAGCCGGTCGGCTTCGTCCACGCCCTGCGCCTTGCTGCCTACGCCGCTAGTCAGGCGGCTCGGCCGACGCATCGAGCGGCCCCCAGCTCGCCGGGGCTCGGCCAATAAAGCCGGCGAGGGGGCGTCGTGCTGGCCCTTGGCCGCAGCCCGGCCCGCGGCAATAACGCCGCACTGGCGCTATTGGGCGCCAGGCCCCCAAGGGCTTGACCCCCCACTTTTGCCCAATTTTCACCGATCCACGGGCCGGCACGAAGCGTGCTTGCTGACGCTCATGGGCATTTGCGAGGCAGCCAACGATCAGGTCAACATCCCGTGCGTCCTGATCGTCGACGACGAGCCTACGCTGAGGCGGCTGATGCGCCGAGCGCTCGCGGGTCTGGGGCTCCAAATCGTCGAAGCAGCGGACGGCTTCGAGGCGCTCGAGAAATTTCGGATCCACGACGTCGTCGCCGTCGTCAGCGACGTCCGCATGCCTTCGATGAATGGTCTCGAGCTGCTCGAGCATCTTCAGGGCCTCGCGCCCGAGGTTCCGGTCATATTGGTGTCGGGCTCGGAAGAGGTGCGGAGCCGCGCCGGAGCCCAGGCCATTGGCGCCTTCGATTTCCTGCGCAAGCCGTTCAACTTGCTCGAGCTGGGTCACTCGGTGCGCGGCGCGCTCGGTGAGGCCCGGCCGGCTCCGAGCCTCAGCGTTGCCTGAGCTTCGTTAGCGCTGACTTGCTACGGCGTGTGACTCGTGGCGGCCTTCGTTGATCTCTTCGATGGCCTTGCCGATGAAGGCGGGTAAATCGTCGGGCTTTCGGCTGGTGATGAGCCCGCGATCGACCACCACTTCGCGGTCTACCCAGATTGCCCCCGCGTTCTTCAGGTCCGTCTTGAGCGACGGCCACGAGGTGAGGGTGCGGCCGCGCACCAAGTCGGCCTCCACCAGCGACCAGGGCCCGTGGCAGATCGCGGCAATGGGCTTGCCCGCCTCGGCAAAATGACGAACGAACGTGATGGCTTCCGGAATCGTGCGCAGCGAGTCGGGGTTGGCGACGCCACCCGGCAGTAGCAGCGCGTCGAATCCGTCGGGGTTGGCGTCGGCGAGCTCCACGTCCACGGCGAACTTGCGTCCGTCATGCTGGTGCTCCACACCTTGAATTTGCCCGGCTCGGGGCGACACCAGCAGCGTTCGCGCCCCGGCTTGCTCGAACGCTTCGCGGGGCTTTTGGAGCTCGCTTTGCTCGACCCCATCGGTGGCCAAAATGGCGATGGTCTTGCCCTTCAACAGCGTAGATGATTGCTTCATGGCGATCCCTTCCGCCGCAAGACGAGGCAATCCTCGTGCCGCCCCGGCCATGGCACGGGCGTTGCTTTATGAAGGGCATGCTCCCTGCCGTGTTTCTAACGATACCGCTGCTGATGCCGGTTCCGCAGAGCACCGCCGCAACGCGAGATATCTTTGCGGACGCCTCGAGCGCCGTGTCTCGGGCTTTCGATGCCCGCGCGTCCACGTCGCTCCGCACCGACCCGGTTATTCCCCCGTTGTACGCGCGGGAGGACCGTGGCCTGCTGCTCGTATTGTCGCCTGGCTCGCCGTGCACCGCGGCATGCTTGCGGCTGAAGGTCACGTTCTGAACCGAAGACTCGCAAGGAGCCCCATGACTCGTATCAATCCGATTTGCATGACGCTGGTGATTGCGTTGTCGCTGGCCGCGTGCGGCGCGCCTGCGAGTGCGCCTCGCTCTCCTACGAACGACGTGCAGCCGCCAGCCACCACGACGGGTGACGGTAAGGTCATGGGCGCGGACAACGTGCCGCCCGCGCAGAAGCTCGAAGAGGGGCCGACGCTCGACTCTCGCGACGGGCTCAAGCCCGCTGCCACTCCCACGCGCGACTAACGGCCGGCGAATGGCCAAGTCAGTCGCCCTCGCGGCCGATGCATCCCCGCTGGCTAATTAAGGAGCGCGTGATGGGCACGCCGTTTGCTTGAGTGCTGGTCATGGCAACACGCAAGAAGAGCAGCTCACGGCGTTATGGCAAAAAGGCTGGCGAGAAGGTGAAGCGCAGCATGGAAGAGCTGAAGCGCGGCACCTTGCGCTCCGGCGGCTCGGGCAAGAAGGTGACGAGCCGCAAACAAGCCATCGCCATCGGCCTATCCGAAGCGCGCCGCGCCGGGGGCAAGGTTCCGTCACCGAAGCGCGCCACCAAGAAGCGCGCGAAGAAGAGCAGCACCAAGCGCGCTCGCGCTGCCGCCTGACTTCAGACGCCGAAACGATCGTTGTTGAACCACTGTCGTCCCAGGCGGCGTCCTCCAGGTGGGACTCGAGCCAACGCCTGGGGGTTACCTAAACTGGCGGTGCCCTCCGAGTGGAGCACGGGAGGCGGCTCCCGCCGGTCGCGCCACGTGCCTCGAAAAAGAGAGGAAAAAGCGGCGGAGGGCCGAGTGCGTGGAGGTAGGAGGGTCCAATATTCGCCCCTGAGCTAGCCGGCCCGCGGCGGTCGCCGACCCCCTAGCTCGTGGCGGCTGGATGCATGTTACATTTCCGAGCTGTAGATGGCGCTCGTTCGGCTCGCTAAGGCTCTGCTCCCAGCGGAGCTATCTCAGCTACTGTTGACGCGGGGACAGAGCACCTTCGCCAAGGCTTACGCCGACACGTTGCTGCTCTTGATTCGTGTCGATGCCAACGCCGATCTGCGCGACGGTCTGCTCCCCGCGTCCAACGAGCGCCACAGCGAGGCGTACCTGCCGGCGCGGAACCTGGGATACCAAACCGAGCTCCACACGCTCGAGGCGCTCCGTGAGCTAATGGCTTCCGCCGAACGAAGTCGCGAGCAGCAGCTCCAGACCATCACCGACGCGCTGAGCAGCGGGCAGCACGTCGCCGTTCCGCTGCGCAAGCGGCCCGCCGCCGATCAAATCTCTCTCGAGCGGATTTCGCTCGGCCGCGCCAGCAACAAGGACATCGTGTTGCGCGACGCCTCCGTCTCGAAATTTCACGCCTGGTTCGAGCTGTTCGAGGCGCGTGATTTCGGGATAGCCGACGGCGGGAGCACCAACTTGACTCGCGTCAACGGTCGCCCCCTCACACCTCGGCAACTCGTCCACCTGACGCCCGGAGATCGCTTGCAGTTCGGCTCGGTTTCGGCCGTGCTCTGCGAGGCCGAGGCGCTCTGGAACGCCGCGCACCCCTGACTTCTCTCCAGAGCGGTGGGCCGCGTCTGTGGCCGGCTTGCTGCGCTGCCGCCATTTGACCCGGCCATTTCGGGAAGCCTGCCTCCCGCTTGGCGGCGGGTAGGGGCGCCGGAGCGCACGGCTCGACTGGCACGTCGCTTGCTGAAGGCTCGGTTACCATGAAAGCAACCGAACTGCTCAAGCAACAGCACAAAGAAGTCAACCGCCTGTTCTCGTCGATCGAGAAATCCGACGACGCCTCCGAGAAGAAGGCGCTCTTTCTCGAGCTCGCGTCCAACCTCGTCGGCCACGACGGCATCGAGCGAGAGATCTTCTATCCGGCTTGCGAAGAGGCCATGGGCCTGAACGACGACCTCGGCGAGGCGCTGGTCGAGCACGGCGTGATCGAGTTCAGCCTCTATCAAGCCAACGAAGCGCTAGGCAAAGAGGACTTCGACTTCAAGGTGAAGGTCCTCAAGGAGCTCGTGCAACACCACGTGGAGGAGGAAGAAGAGGAGTTCTTTCCGAAGGTGGAGAAGGCGCTGGGCGGCGATAGCTTGGAGCTACTCACCGAAGAGATGCTGGAGGCCTTCGAAGACGCGCGTCAGAATGATTTCCGCGCGCCGCTCTACGAGAACCTGCGCCAAGTCTTCGCTGGCGCTCTCAAGCCCGTGACCGACGCGTCGGAAGAAGACGAGCAACCGCAACGCAGCAAGAGCGAGCCGGCCCGGCCCACGAAGAAATCCCGTAAGACGGCCTAGGCGCTGGCGCCAAGGGTAAGGCAATGAAGCAGCTCATTTCGCGCGCGGGCCACGGGGCCCTGGCGGGCCTGCTCGCGACCGCGGCAATGTCGTTGGTCATGCTCGGGGCCAAGCGGCTCGGCGCCCTGGGTGAACCGCCTCCGCGTCGCTTGGTGCGGCGCATCACGGCCGGACTGGGGCCGGCGGCGCCGCGCGGGCGAGCTCTGGACGCTGCAGCGCTGGCCGCTCATTTTGCGTTCGGAGCCTCGGTGGGAACGCTGTTCGGTCTCTTCCCGCCCACGGCTCGAACGAGCGGCGGCGGCGCGCTCTACGGCTTGGGCGTGTGGGCGGTGAACTATGCCGGGTGGTTGCCAAAAGTCGGGCTGATGCCTCCGGCGCGCCGCGACCGCCCGGGACGCCAGCCGGCCATGATCGTCGCTCACCTGGTGTTCGGCGCCGCGCTGGCCGTGGCCCACCGCCGGTTGTGGTCGAATTTGGAGAGCCTGCGCGGCAAGGTCGTGGTGGTAGCCGGTGGCACCCGCGGGCTCGGGCTGGCCGTGGCCCGAGAGCTGCTGCGGCACGGCGCGCGTGTGGCCATTTGCGGGCGCTCTCGACCGTCCGTCGAGCGGGCGCGTTCGTCGTTGAGCGCGCTGCCCGGGGCCATTGTCTTGGCCGACACGTGTGATCTGAGAAGCGAGCCGCAGACGCGCGATTTTTTCGAGCGCGTCACGCGCGAGCTCGGGCCGATCGACGTGGCCGTGGCCAACGCAGCCACCATTTCCGTCGGACCTCTCGAAAGCTTGACCCTGTCGGACTTCGAGCTGGCAATGCTGAACGTGTTCGGCACCGCGCTCCGCACCACCATGGCGGTACTGCCCGGCATGCGAAAGCGTGGCAGCGGCAGCATCGTCATGGTCAGCTCCATCGGAGGAAAGCTCGGCTTGCCGCATTTGGCGCCCTATTCGGCGGCCAAGTTCGCGCAGGTGGGCTTCGCCGAAGCGCTGCACGCCGAGGTCGCTCGAGACGGCGTACGTGTGTTGACCGTCGTCCCGGGTTTGATGCGCACCGGTTCGCACGTGCACGCCCGCTTCAGCGGCGACTCGGAGCGCGAGTTGCAGTGGTTCGGCGCGTCTGCGGTTGCGCCTTTGCTTTCCATCGACCCCGATCGAGCCGCGCGGCGCGTGGTGCGCGCCATCGCGCGCGGCGACCGATTTCTCACCTTTACGCCCGCAGCGAGGGTGGGCGGCTGGCTCCACGACACCGCCCCCAATGCGTGGTCGCTGCTCTTCGCCATCGTCGGCCGCTTGCTGCCGAGCATCGTCTCCAGGCCGGCCCATGCCGATGAAGGCAAAGCGATTCTGGACCGCTCATCTTCGAGGTGGAGCCGGCTGATCGCGTGGCGCACGGCTCCACTCCTCCGGCCCAATAATCAGTAAATCGCCGAAGAATTGCATGGCGTACCGTAGCCCGCCCCAGATCCAGCCACCCGCGCAGAGCGGGATCCGTGAACGCCATTCCTTCGAATGCTTGCGCTGCGCCAGCATACTCGCCGGAGCCGCTCCCAGTTCCGCCACCAAGCACGCCGAGACGTGCTCCTTTCGTTTCAAGGGGCGCGATCCGAGCCGGCTCGAGCTGTTCGCCACTCTCTCGGCGCGGTCCGAGCTGTGGCCCGAGTGAGGCGGCACGGAGGTTGCAGCGAACGGCGTATGCGCGTGTCAGCTTTATGGAGCATCGTCAAAGAAACGGCCAAAGATTGGTCGGATGACGAGGCGCCCACGCTCGCGGCAGCCCTGGCGTACTACGCGCTTCTTTCCCTCGCTCCGCTGCTCGTCATTTCGATCGGCGTGGCCGGTTGGTTCTTGGGCTCCGACGCTGCCCGCGGCGGCGTTGCCGGCCAACTGAGCGGCATCGTCGGAGGTGAAGCTGCTAGCGGTATTCAAGCCGTCGTAGCCAGCGCTCACGAGCCGAGCAAGGGCGTCATCGGCACCGTGGTTGGCGTCGTGACGCTACTGGTGGGAGCGTCGGGTGTATTCGGCCAGTTGCAGTCCTCGCTCAACGCGATCTGGGAGGTAAAGCCCAAGGCCAATCGTGGCTGGCTCGGGCAGGTGAAAGATCGTTTTTTCTCGTTCACCATGGTGCTGGGCGTGGCTTTTCTGCTGCTCGTGTCGCTGGTGCTGAGCTCGCTGCTGAGCTCGTTCGGGCGCTTCTTGGGCGACACCTTGCCGGGCGGCGCCATTGTTTGGCAGGTCGTCAACGTGACGCTCTCGTTCGCGGTGGTCACGTTACTTTTTGCCCTCATCTTCAAGGTCATTCCGGACGCTAAGGTGCACTGGCGCGACGTTTGGCTCGGGGCTGGCGTCACTGCCTTGCTGTTCACCATCGGTAAGCAGCTGCTCGGCGTGTACTTGGGCAGAGCGGCGGTTGGCTCGTCTTATGGTGCGGCCGGCTCGCTCATCGCCTTAGTGGTGTGGGTGTATTACGCCACGCAAATTCTGTTCATGGGGGCGGAGTTCACACAAGTTCACGCGCGCCACCGGGGCGCCGACATTCAGCCCACCGCCACCGCCGAGCGCGCAGAATCACCAGTAGGAGTGACACATGAACAGCCTAGTTGAGGGCCATCGCCCTCCGCCCCCTCGCCCCTCGCCCTCCGCCCCAGGCCCGGGGGAGTCGCCCGCGCAGTCTTCGAGTATCGCGGACCTGATAGGGCAGCTCGCCGCGGATCTCCAGCAACTCACCAAGCAAGAGCTGGAGCTCGCCAAGCGCGAGCTGGGCCAAAGCTTGAGTCGCGCCAAACAATCCGGGGCCGAGCTCGCGCTGGGTGGAGGTGCGCTGGCCATCAGCGCCATGTTGCTGTGCGCGGCCGCGGTGCTGGCGCTGGCAACAATCATGGCGGCTTGGGCGGCGGCCCTCTTGGTTGGAGGAGCGCTGGGCGCACTCGGCCTTCTGCTGGTCTTTCGAGGTAAAGCCAAGTTGGACCAGGTGACGTTCAAACCCGAGCAGGCCATGCAGAGCGTCGAAAAGGACATCACGGCCATCAAGCAGGCTGCAAAATGACGACCGAAGATCCGAAGCCAACGACCGAGAAGCTGCTGGCAGAATTGGCCACCACGCGCGTGCGCGTGGCGGCCGACGTCGAGCGCTTGGCCGCCCAGCTGGCGCCTGAGCAGCTCAAAGACCGCGCGTTGGACGTCGCGCAACATTCCATGCAAAGCCTCGCTGCGCGCGCGCTGCACGGGGTGCCCCGCTCGCCGCGAGAGCTGGTGTCCTACTTCCGAAAGCACCCGGTGGCCGGAGCGGCCATCTTTACCGGCGCCGCGCTGCTCGTCTGGCGGATTGGCTTTGCGCGAACGAGGCGGTACTAAATTGTGGCCGGGCGCAACACGGTCCGTCCACGTTGCCTTCTTGGCGTCCACGTTCCCGTTCGCTGTCGCGCTGAGCGGGTGTGGTGGACCCTCGGGGCCACCCGCACAGCCGCCCAAGGTGGAGGCGGTTCGCCCCACCGTGGAAAGAACGCCTCCACCGCCCACGCGAGGCCAGCCGTCGGACGCGGGAAGCACCCCCGCTCCGCAGCGCCATTGACGCGCGAACGCGGAGCGACCGCGTTTAGCCCGCCCAATCGCGTGGCAGGGCGCGGATTCATCATCGCACCAGCTACCCAGAGGTCGCGCACGAACGCGTTGGCATACGCCGTGCTTCTAACGAGGTTTCAAGGAGATTCGTCATGCTATGGACTCTCGTTTTAGTTTTGCTCGTTTTGTGGGCCCTTGGTCTGGCCACGTCGTACACGTTGGGCGGCCTCTTGCACTTGCTGCTGCTCGTGGCGCTCGTGGTTGCGGTCGTCCAGTTGGTGCAAGGCCGCCGCGCACTCTAGCTACACGGCCTCGGTGAACAGCGAGAACATCTTCCTGCTGTCGCCCGCGAAGCTCTCCGGCAAACGCGGGAAGATGCTCTTCAACCCCGAGGCTCGATTCGCGCTCGCCCGGGCGCTACGCTCTCCCCAGGGCGCAGCGCTGGGTGAAGTGTTCAGCTTCGTCAGCGGGTTGTACTTCCGAGGCAAGGCCACGTACGCGGTCGCATTCTCGGGCTCCACCGCCACGGCTGGGCCTTGGGTCATTACCCCCGGCGGTGGGCTCTGCAAACTGACCGAGCCCGTGACCATTCAGCGCCTGGCTGGCTGGCAGCAGGTCAGCGTCGACGAAAGCAACCCACACTTTACCGCGCCGCTGGCGCGGCACGTCAGTGAGTTGTTAGACGCCACCAGCGAGGCCACCCGCTTCGTCTTGCTCGGCAGCGTTGCCAGCAAGAAGTATGTCGTGCCGCTGCTCGAGCTGTTGGGCACGCGGCTACTCTATCCTTCGCGCTTCCAGGGCATGGGCGACATGAGCCGTGGCGCGCTCTTGCTTCGATGTGCACGTGCCCACGAAGAGAGCGAAGTCATCCCTACGACGGCGAGCGTTGAGCGGTGGCACGTGGCGTGCACTACGGCCGAGCTGCGCAGGTGATGCCTCGAAGAGCGTTGAGGGCCTCGCGAACCGTGACTCCGATGTCCCTCGACTGGAACCCAAATCACTGGAACTGGAACCCCAAGCGCTGGACGCCCAAACGGCGTCGACGCGTTCTCGTCGCGGCCATCGTTGCGCTTCTGGCGTACCCGGTGTTGGGCACCTTGGCTCTCTGGACCGGCTTCGTGGAGTGGGTGATCCGCTCCGAAGACGTTCGCGTCGACATCGACAATCCGTCTTACACGATCTGGCCGGGCCGCGTGCACCTGGCGCACGTCAAAATCTACGTGAATGGTGATAGCCAGTTCATTCTCGAGGCGCACGAGCTGCGCACCAACTTCAGCTTGCTAGGTTTTTTGAGGCACCGCGTGCACGTGACCGAGCTGGTAGCCCAGGACGTGCGCTACCAGATGCGCACGCAGATCGAAGACCAAACCGGCATGAAGGAGCGGCTGGCGGCTTACCCGCGCCTGGAAGGGCTGCCGGGCAAAAACGTGATCCACGAGAACGTGGCGGCAAAGGCGGAGGGCCGCGAGCAGGAATGGACGGTGGCGGTGGAAGGGCTGGACGTCCGCGTCGCGGAGCTGTGGTTTTTCGAGTACCGGTACCTCGGCAAGGGCAGGCTCCGTGGCGGCTTCTTGGTCGGGCCGAACGTGATGAAGGTCACGACGGCGGTGCAGGACCTCGGGCCTGGAGAGCTACGCTTCGGCGAAAAGAGCACCATGGCCAACAACTTCCGCGGCCAAATCACCTGCGACATTCCGCAGGTGAACCCGAACGAGCATGCCGACGCGAGCTTCTTGGAGCTCGTCAACGCGCGCATCAACCTGAGCATGGACATGGTCTCATTGGTCAACGTCGGCGCCTATTTCGACGCCTTCGACGTCAACCGCGGCGCCGGCCCGCTGGCGTTCGACCTGTACATGGAGAAGGGCTACCTCGGGAAGAAGAGCAAGCTCACGTTTGCTACCGACGTGGTGGGCGTCAAAGGCGACGGCTTTGGCGTTGCCAGCGACTGGTCTCTCGATTTCGACGCGGGCGGCGAGCAGGGGCTACCGCTCGGCAAGTCTGATTCGAAGTCCACCTACGTCTCGTTCGCGCGGGGCCAACGCGAATTTACCGTCCAAATTCACGGTCACCACGAAGAGGCGGCGCTAGACACCATTCGTCTAGGCCGCGCAACGGAGCTGAAGCGCGCGGCCCTGCGCATGCCGAACATCGTGTCGAAAGACTTCAAGGACCTTGCGGTTTTGCTACCCCAGGACTCTGCCATCAAGGTCGAAGGGGGCGAAGCCACGGCTAGCGTGAGCCTGGACATGGACGGCAAATACTGGGCGCGCGGGCCGATCAAGGCCGAGGTATTGCGCTGGCAGGGCAAGGGCGCCGGCGTGAGCTTGAGCGGGAATACGTGGCTTAGCGCGCAAGCCAGGTTCAATCCCAAGTTGAAGAGTCACTTCTTGGAAGATCTGGTGCTGCGGCTACGCAACGTGGACATGCGCGTCGATGACACCAACATTGGCGGCTGGTGGTTGGATCTGAGCTCGAAGCGCCTGTCGGTGTGGAATACCGAACCGCCGCGCGCGGAGGGCAGCGTCAGCATTCGCAGTAAGAATTTGGAGCCCGCGCTCGAGGCTCTGGCCGAAAAAGACGTGATCAGCGGCATCATCCCGTTTTTGACGAGCCTCGACGACTTTCGCGCCAAGACCACGTTCCGGCGCGAGGGTCAGGTTACCGACGTTTCGATCGAATCCGAGAGTGACGTGTGGGACGTGGCAGGGCGCATCTACGCAACGCCCAAGAAGAGCCTCATGGCGTTGGTGGTGGGCGGACAAGCTGTCTCCGTGGGTGTTGCCGACCTGGGAGACGGCTTGCAGATTCGACCGTTTGCCAAGACGGACTGGCTCAACTCGCGCTTGGCCCAGTTCCCCAAGCCGGTCGTGCAGATGCCTCGAGACAAGCCCTAGCGCTGTGGAGGCGGTGACGTGGCCGCCGGCCACGCACGCGCGTCGCCGTGACGCGGGCGTCGCGCCGGTAGCGCAAACGACCGCGGGCTCAGTAGCGGCGCATGACCGGTTTGGCGCCCGCCGCGCCGCCCATGCCCACGCCCGCCGTGCCGGCGCTCGAGCCGCCCAAGCCATTGCCTAACTCGAAGGATTGCGAACCACCCGAGGCCGGGGCCCCGCGGGCGAGAATCGTCTGGTCCGTGGCAGGGTCGCTGCTAGGGGCGCTTCCGCGAACAGGCCGCTCGGAGACAACCCCCTCCACGTAAGAAGGAGCTGCGGGCACAGGCGGTACCGCATTCGCAGCGGGCGTGGCCCGCGGCTCGTGGCTGCACGCCAAGGCTGCAGCGACGCCGAACATGGATACGAGAAGGTAAGCGCTCCGCATATCTATTCTCGAGCAGGATCCGTGCCGGTCCGCATGACCGGCCAAGCGGCGTCGCCCGCCGTCAGCCAGGGGAGGCTCGCAGCGACCATCGCTTGGACCGGGCCTGCCGGAGTGTGCCCGGCGCCCGGCGCGTGCGCGGCTCTGACTCGCGAGCCAGCTCGGCGGAGCGCTTGCTCCGAAAGCTCGGCCGTCTTGGCGCACTCACGCGTGCCGCAAGCCAGCAGCACGGCTTTGCCGCCTTGCGCGCTAAAGCGGCGACCGAGAGCCACGTTCCACTGCTGAAAGCCTTCGATCAAGACCACGTAGGGTAGCTCGCGCGCGTGCTTGCTCACGATGAGCGCGCCCATGCTAGCGCCTTGGGAGAACCCCGCGAAAATCCCCGCGCCCGGCGCGATACGCGGAAATCTGCGGAAGGCCTCGGCCTTGGCGGAAGTGAGCTCGGCGTCCAACGCGTGGTGATCGCGAAAGTAGAAGCCGGCACGCGGGTTGATGCGGGTACCGCGCAAGCAGAGCACGAAGGCGCGGCCGCGCGTTAGCCGCATCCAATAATCACACTCCCACTCGGGGGCGCCGCCCGCCCCGTGCGCCGCGACCACCAACGGCGCTGGCGCTTCGCCCGCAGGCACCACCAAGACCGCGGGCAGAAAGCCCGGAACCGCGAGGTGCTGTACCTGGAGCTCTGCGGCTCGAGGTGTCGCGCTGACGAACGCGAGGGATGCGCGGGACGCGCGGGGCGGGCCTAGCGAGCTCTTCGGCTGCCCTGCGAGGCAGCCCATGGAGGCGAGCCCGATGGCCGCCAGCGTGCGAATGCCGAGCAGCATGCCGAATGGTTCTAGCTCAGGGGGGTACGAGCCGATTGCTGGACCGGCCTGTCTTTTATGCTTCGTCGCCCTCGTCTTCGTCTTCGTCCTCCGAGGCTTCTTCGGTACGCTCGACGAGCAGCTGCTTGGCGCGTAGCGCGCGTTCATTCTGTGCGGCCCGGCACTCTTCGAAGAACTTGACGAGCTCTTCGTCGCCGGCTCGCTCCGCGTCGCCCGTGTACTGCTCGCACGCTTGAGCTCCCTGCAGGGAGTGGTAGAGCACGCTGACCAAGCCGAATACCTGGTCTTCCGTCTCGGCAAAATCTGGGTTCGTCGCGGGCACGGGCACCGACTTGGAGCGAGTGAGCGACTGACGGTTACGTTGCGTGGCACTCTGGGGCATGTTCATCCTCCTTTGATTGGGAACACTCTGTCTCGTGCAATAAGCGAGCCCTCTGGAGGGAGCTTCTGAGCACCAGGGCCTCGAGTTGAGCCGCGGTGCACCTCGGGCCATTTGCCGCGCTCGTAGCGCAATGCAGCGCGCCGCCGACTCGAGCGACCTCGTCGAGCGGGAACGCGAGTTGCAAAGCGGTCGCCATGGCAAGCGAACCGAAATTCAAGGACCCCGAAGAACGGGAAATTTCGCGTGGCGGTCGGGCGACGGCGCTTTGGACCATGGGCCTCGCTGTGTTCGTGATCGCCGGAGGGCTCGCGCTGGCGATGGGGCTACGGCACTACGTGTCGCCGCCGGCGCGCCCGGGCACCACGAGCGCGACCACGACGGCCAACGAGGTCCAGCCGCCGTCGCCTTGACGACCAACGGCCTTCCTGCGTGCCGAAGCCACGCGTGCCGGCGGCAATTCGACGGTCCAGCTGACGCCGCCCTCGGTTCTGATACTGTCGGCGCGTGTTCGTCTGCTCGCTGTCCGGGAACGAGATCTTCTGCCTCCAATTGAAGGGCTTTGTGCCTGGCGAAATCGTCGTTGGCAACAGCGTACGCAGCCTCGGCCTAGCCGGCGCCATCGGCTCGCGCTTCCGCACCTTGGCCGGAGGCGAGGTGGAGAACATCACCGCGCTGATCTCCGAAGGCCGCCACGCCGCTATCGCGCGTTTGGTGGAAGAGGCGCAGCGCCACGGTGCCCACGGCGTGACGGGCGTGACCACGGAGCTGTCGACGCTCGCCGGCTACACCGAGTTTCTTTCTCAGGGCACCGGCATCGCGGCCGCCGCCGGGCAGCCCGACTTCTTCATGACCTCGGCTTCTGGGACGGAGCTGTATTGTCACCTGGACGCGGGCTACACGCCGGTGAGCTTCGTCATGGGCAACGTCGCCTACGCGCTGGGCATTGGGCGCGGCATTACGGGCGGCCTCTCCACGTTGGCGCAAGGTGAGGTGCACCAATACTCGGAGATGTACAACCGCATCCGCCACTTGGCGCTCTTCCGCTTGCGGCGCGAAGCGGCTCAGGTCGGGGCGAACGCGGTCGTGGACATCCGCATCGATCTGCGCCCGTTCGGTACCGGCGTGGTCGAGCTGCTGATGACAGGCACGGCGTCGCGTCACCCCGCCTTCAAGGCCGACACCCGCGATCCGAGCAGCGTGGTGACGAGTGAGCTGAGCGGCGCCGAGCTCTTCAGCTTGGCCCAAATGGGCTACGCGCCCGTCCAGCTGGTGATGGCGACCAGCGTGTATTCGCTGGGGCTCGTGGGCGGCATTGGCGCCAGCTTTTCTGCGCTGGCCAAGGGCGAGCTGGGCGAGGTCACCCAGCTGATCTACGGAGCTCGCGAAAATTGCCTGTCGCTCTTACGCCGTGAAGCCGAATCGGTCGGGGCCGAGCGGGTGATCGGCAACCGCTTGCAGATTCGCGAGCTGTCGCCCGGGCTGATCGAGGTGGTGGCGGTCGGTACGGCCGTCCGCCGCATGCCCGGCATTGCTCCGCAGAGCGCGTCTCTACCCGTGCAGGCCATCGTGCGCGATGACGATTCTTTGACCATGCAGGGCGGGGGCAGCGCCGGTTTTGCCACGAGCCTCGCGTTCGGCACCGGCGTCGAGCGGGGCCTTCAGCGGCGGGCCAGCCCAGCGGGTTGCCTGGGCGCTATCATCTTGGTCGGACTCATACTGGTGGGCATTCTGATCGGCGTCGTGTCGTCGCTCTCGCACCGTTAGGCTTGGCTCGGTGGGGCGCAGCGCTTGCGCGTACGCGCAAAATTAGCGCCTGAATACGCCGTAGCCGGGAAAAACAGCCGATTTCGCGAGCCTCGTAGTTGGCCGAGTCTTTGCAAACCAGCTGACGGTGCCTGATCGTTCCAACAGTCGCAGCAATCAAGTCCTACTGGTGGACGGAGATCTGCGCACCAGCCAACGCCTAGCCGCGCTGCTTCGCGAAGATGGCTTTGAGGTCGACGTCTTGCGCGATGGCCTGTCCGCCAAGGAGCACCTGACCCGCTCGGCCATGCCCGGGACGCTGGTGACCGAGCTGGCCTTGCCGCTCAGCGACGGCGAGACGCTGGCTCGCTACGCGCGCTCGCGCGACCCCGACGTGAGGGTCGTCGTGCTCACTCGCTATCCGCACCTGATCGTTCCAGGGCGCGTGGGCGGGCCCACGCCGTTCGTCATGACCAAGCCACTCGACTACGCGCGGCTGCTCGATATCTTGCGTGAGCCGGCGGCCGCCCCATGAGCTGGGCGTGAGCTCCACGCGCGAAGAGAGTTTTAGTGACGCCTAAGCAACCGGGGGGGGGATGGCTACCTAGGCGTCAAGGGCACCGTAGCACGCCGCGCGGCCGTTGGGGCAGCTCCAAAAACCGCCGCAAGAATCCGTGGCGCAATGACCCGCCTCGGACCGCCGAGCCTAAACGACGCGGCGGCGACGCCCGAGCGCGAACAGCAGCCCCAGCGTGGCGAGCGCGCTCGGGCTGCCGTTCCTGCGTTTCACCGCGCCGCAGCTGCAGCCGCTGTCTTCGCCCGGCTCGCTGCCGTTCGGGGTGCTGAGCGCGCCGGTGCCGCCGTCTTGGGTCTCCGTGCTCTGGCCACCGAACGCGGCGCCAGCCGTGTCGTCGGGCGCAGCTCCACCGGCTCGCGCGACGCCACCGGTCGGCGCGACGCCACCGGTCGTCGGGATGGCGCCGCCCTCGCCGCCGTTGCTTGCTCCCGCGGCCAGGTCGCTGCCCCTAGCGCCGGCCGCGCCTCCGCCAGCTCCGTCGGGCGCGTCGGGATCGAACAACGGTAGCCGTGGATCGGGAATGATCTTCAGATCGGCACAGTGGTGGTAGAAGTAGCCACCCGGGTCGTTCCAGCCGTGCTTGGCCATGAACTCGATGACCTGCAACGTGCAGCGCTCGCAGCTCACGTTTGGCAGCGAGATCTCGCCAGTGAACATGAGGTTGGTGTTTGTGCTGTGCGCGAACAGGTTGTCGGCCAGAACCGGGAACCTAGGGGCCACTTCGAAATCGGCGCGGGCAGACTCGCCGGCGGGTTGGCCGTTGGGCGGTAAGATCGTGCCGTTGGCGTCGTACACCACGTTGTCGGGGGGTAGCTCGGCGCGATCTTCGAGCGAGAGCGCGACCCTGTAGAAGCCGGGGTGGAAGCGCGTTTCGTTCAGCACAATCTGCAGCGGGTGGCCTCCCTGGACCTCGGTCACGACGCCAGTGTCGGAAGGGGGGCCGCACGGGGGCGCGCCCTTGCCGCCACCCGCCGATTTGGAGGCGGGCGGCGGCGACAGCAGCGTGAAATGTGCCGAGGCGGGCGCGACCACCTGCACGAACGCCAGCGTCCAAACCAAGGCAACCAGGAGGGGCGGAGCTTGCATAGCCGAGCTTGGTCCTTAGGGCTCGCGAATGGCCAAGTCAGTCGCCCTCGCGGCCGGTGCATCCCCGCTGGCTTCGTTGCTCCTCGGTTACATACCGCAGGTATGCGCCTTCGTCGCGCCTCGCCAGCCGGGCGCCTCGACCGCGATCATCGACTGACTTGGCCATTCGCGGACCTTAGCTTGCTCGGCGGCGTCGCGCGAAAGCGAGCGCGAGGCCCAACGCGGCGAGGGTGCTGGCGTGGCCCTGCCCGCCCTTGGCCCCTTTCGCCATGCCGCAGCCGCTTTGGTCTTCGGCAGCGGCGCCGTTGGGGGGCGTCGCCGGGCCGGAGCCAGCGGTGCCGGATGTGGTGGTCGTGCCAGCGGTGGGCGTGGCGGTGGTACCGGCGGTGGCGGAGCTCGTGCCTGCCGTGACGGCGACGTTGCCGCCCGTGTTCGCGGTCGTGCCGGCGCTGCTCGTGGTGCCGCTCGCGCCTGCGGTCTCGCTACCGTTGCCGGTGCCACCGCCGCCGCTGCTCGAGCCGGCCGCGCTGCCGCCGGTGCCCGCGCCCGCGGAGGCAGCCCCTCCGCTACCGCTGCCGCCGCTACCGGCGCCCTCGATCTTGATGTCGGCGCATTGATAGTAATACTCGTTGTCGTTATCGTCGCCGAGCTTGTCGTACATGAACTGTGTGACCTGTAGCGTACAGTTCGCACACGTGACATTCGGGATCGTGATCGAGATGGTGCACTCGTGCTCCGCGTTCTCGGTGTAGCAATCCTTGTCCTTGTCGGTACGGATGCCCAGGACGGTGTCGCTGAGCGGGAACATGGCTTTCGGGTCATCGGAAGCGGCGACTATTTTGTCCATGTTCTCGCGCGGGAACGGAAAGCTGTCGTCGCCATCGGGATCGAACGCCACCGCGAAGTAGCCCGGATGGTTCACGTACTCGCGGATCTTGAGGTCGACCTTCTGCCCCGGCGCAAAGGTGGTGATCTTGTCGGTCGTGCGCTTGTTGGTCGTCTGACCGCAAGGCTTGGACTTGAGTTGGTTGCCGTTGGCCTGCCCGGGAAGCCGCGGCGGCGGGCTGAGCAGCTCGACGTGAGCGAGCGCTACCTCCGCCCCCAGCATTAGATTGAGGCCAGACGCTAGGGCTATGAGCGTTCGAGAAGCTCGCATGACTACTCTCCTGCGCCGAGCGGCGGCGCGCACGAAGCCTGACATGTCCAGATTGGGCCAGACACCCAAATGCTCCGAGCGCTCGAGCTGGTACCGGGGAGTGTCCCGATCCGCGCCACGCGCGGGCCGTTTTCTTGCGGGCTGTAGGAAATCTCCGGCATGGCTGCTCGGATATCGCCCGATGGGGGCTTCCGGCTGTAGGATGCGAGCCATGCATTCGGTGGCACCGCCGGCCAAAGATCCGCTGACCGAGCCAGGGCCTTGGAACGCAGTCGCGGCGGGCTACGACGAGGCCTTCTTCGGGCAGCTCCCTGAGCTGACGGAAGCGGCCATCGAGCTTCTGTCGCCCGACAAAGAAGACACCGTGCTCGACGTCGCGACCGGCCCCGGCACCTTCGCGGTGCGGCTGGCTCCGCGCGTGCACCGCGTGGTCGCCATCGACTTTGCCGAGGCCATGCTGGAGCGGCTGCGCCTGCACGTGATGCAGAAACACCTGCACAACCTGGAGGTGCGGGTGATGGACGGCCAAGAGCTGCTGTTCAGCAGCGGCTCGTTCGACTCGGCCGTCTCGCTGTTCGGCCTCTTTTTGTTCGAGGACCGCCAGCGCGCGCTAGAAGAGCTGTTTCGCGTCGTGGTTCCGGGCGGTCGCGTGCTGATCAGCAGCTGGACCGCGCCGGAGCAGAACACCCTCTTGGGCGCCGGCATGGCCGCTATCCGCGCCGCCCTTCCCGACTTGCCGCGCCCCGGCGGGCCGTTGCCCACGCAAGATCCCGCCAAATGCGAGGCGGAGCTCGACGCGGCCGGCTTCGAGCGGGCGCGCACCCAGCTGTTCAAAACGAGCGTCAAGTTCGACTCGGTCGAGCAGTATTGGAGCAGCTTCGAGCGCGCTTCGGCCTCCCTCGGGCTTTTGAAGCAGAAGCTGGGCGAGGCGGGCTTCGCCGACGCCAGCGCGCGTATTCGCGCCGAGCTCCGCGCGCGGCTCGGCGATGGCGCGTTCAACCTCGATTGCGTGGCAATCTTCACGTGCGGGGAAGTGCCGCGCTCGGCGGCCTGAGGCTTTCGCCGTCGAGCAGGCCGCGGACCTTGCCGGCGAGCGAGTCGGACGTGAACGGCTTCTGCAGGAAGGAAACGCCCGGCTCCGAGACGCCGTGCGACTCGATGCTGCCGTCGGTGTAGCCGGAGACGTAGAGCACTTTCAAATCGGGTCGAACGCCCAAGAGGTGCTGCGCGAGCTCGGGTCCGCTCATTCGGGGCATGACCACGTCCGTGACGAGCAGGTGGATGGTGCTCGCGTGCCGGTCGCACCGCGCCAACGCGTCGTGCGGCGAAGCGGCGACCAGCAGCTGGTAGCCGTGCCGCTCCAGAATGCGGCGCGCGACCTCACGGACGTGGGGCTCGTCCTCCACCAGCAAGATCGTCTCGGTGCCGTCCAGTTTGGCGCTGAACGGCGCTGGCTCGGGCACGTCGGGCGCGGCGTCGATGCGCGGCAGGTACACCTTGAACGTGGAGCCCCGACCCGGCTCGCTGTAGACCCAAATACCGCCGCCGGTCTGCTGCACGATTCCGAACACGGTAGACAGGCCCAGGCCAGTGCCTTTCCCTCGCTCTTTCGTGCTGAAGAACGGCTCGAAGATACGAGCCCGCGTCGCCGCGTCCATCCCGACGCCGGTGTCGGTGACGCTGAGCTGGACGTAGGCGCCTGGCTGGCAGCCGAGGTGTTGCCGCACGAAGGCCTCGTCGGTGACCACGTTGGCGGTCTCGAGCGTGAAGCGGCCGCCGAGCGGCATGGCGTCGCGCGCGTTGATGGCCAGGTTCATGATCATTTGCTCGAGGTTGCCGCGGTCGCCGCGCACCCGCCCGAGCCCGGGCCCCGGCAGCAGGCTGAGCTCCACCTGCTCGCCCAGAACGCGGGCCAGCATGCGGTCCATGTTCGCCAGCACTTCGTTCAGATCCAGCACCCGCGGCTCCAGCACTTGCTGGCGGCTGAACATCAGCAATTGCCGCGTCAGCGCTGCCGCGCGCTCGGCCGCGCTCTCGATCTCTTTCAGATCTTGCCAGCGCGGATCGGTCTCTTGCATGCTGTGGAGCAGGTCTTCGCTGTAGCCGAGGATGACCGACAACACGTTGTTGAAGTCGTGAGCGACGCCGCCTGCCAGTCGGCCAATCGCTTCCAGCTTTTGCGACTGCCTGAGCTGCTCTTCCAGTGAATCGCGCCGGTTTTCCGCGCGCCGCCGCTCGGTTTGATCAATCGAGAGCACGGAAATGCCCTCGGGAATGGGGTGGATGTTGAGCTCGAAATAGCCGACGTCGCCGTCCGCGTGGAGGAACTGCTCCTCCACGCGTTGCGGGATGCGCTCCGTCACTGCCGTCATCAGCGCGCGGTGGATTTTGCTTCCCTCGAAGTCAGGGTAGAGCTCGAACGGCGTTCGCCCCAGCAGCTGCTCGCGGGTCAGGTGCGTGTGCTCGGCGCCCGAGCGATTGACGTAGCGGTAGCGAAGGTCGGGCCCCATGATGGTGTAGCCTTCGCGCATTTCGTCCAAGGTGCGCTGCAGGCGGCGCGCGCTCTCGTCGCGCTCGGCCTCGGCCAGCACGCGTTTGGTCTGATCGCTCAGCACGACCAACCGCGCGGCGCGCCCTTCGAACATCGATAGATGGCTGCCGCCTTCCACGTGAATTACCGAGCCGTCCTTGCGGCGGTGCCGAGCGAGCCCGGTGAGGACGCCACGGCCCGCCCTTTCGAGCATCTCGCTCAGCAGCTTCTGGTCTTCGGGGCAGCGCAGGTCGTTCAGGTTGAGCTGCATGAACTCGGCGCGGGAGTAGCCGTACAGCGCGAGCGCGGCGTCGTTGGCGTCCAGCACGTTCAAGGTCTGGGCGTCGATGACGTAGCTGGCGTTGGGGTTCGTCTCGAAGAACAGGCGATGCGCGGCTTCGGACGCGCGCATGGCGCTGTGCGCCTGCTCGGCGCTGCGCCGAGCGTCTTCCGTGGCGGCGTACAGGCGCGCGTTCTCGATGGCTAGGCCGGCATGGTCGGCCAAGGTCTGCGCCAGGACGAGGTCGCTCTGCTGGAAGGGGGGAGACTCGGGGCGAAAGCGGCCCAGCGTGAGCGCGCCGATCGAGCGCCCTTGCACCCTGACCGGGACCACCAGTGTGCTGTGCAAGCCGATGCGCTCCTGCCAGTAGCGTTGTTCTGCGGTCGCGTTCGCTTGCTTCGAAAGCTCGGGGATGACGACCCCGTGGCCCGCGTCCAGCAAGTGGCGGAGCCCGGGGTGCTCGGCCAGCGACAGCTCTCGGTCGGCGAAGCTCTGGCGGAGCTCGTCCAAGACCTGCGGATCGATGGCGTGAACCGAGCTCGTGGTCATGGACTCGCCGTCGGGCGAGAGCAAAAGGACGCTGCATTGGTCGTGCAACGACTCGGCGAGGGCCTGCGCCACGTTTTGCAGCAGGCGGGCGTAGTCTGTCGTGAGCTCGGCAAAGCGCCGCGTCACGTCGGAAATGACGCGCGCGCTGTCGAGCTGGAGAAGCCGCCGGGCGGCTTCAGTTGAGGTATCTCGCCCCATCGTCCCGTCGTTCCGCTGCCGAGCAGGAGGCCCCGGCAGGTAGACCTTGCATTATGGGCCCGCTTCTACGGCTCACAAAGCCTTTCCGAGCTGATATCTTGGCCGCGCGATGATTCTTCCCCGTCGTCCTTCTCGTCGTGACGTCATGCGCCTCACCATGAGCCAAGGTTTTGCCCTGGCGGTGACCCCCATTGCCCACACTGCGCTCGCGACGAGCGCACGAGGCTTGGAAGCGGGTGAGGTGAAGATTTCGACGCCTCGAGGCCAAATTCCTGCCTACCGAGCCCTGCCTGCGGGCGGCGCCCAGCAAAAGTGGCCCGTCCTTTTGGTGGTGCACGAAATTTTCGGCGTGCACGAGCACATTCGGGATCTGTGCCGGCGCTTCGCCAAGCTCGGCTACTTTGCGATTGCGCCCGAGCTGTTCGCGCGGGAGGGCGACGCCAGCAAATACGCCGACGTCAAACAGCTGCTGAAAGAGGTCGTGTCTCGGGCGTCCGACGCGCAGGTGGCCGGTGACCTGGACGCAGCGGTGGCGTGGGCGTCGACTCAGCCGCACGCCGACGTCGAGAAGCTCGGAATCACCGGCTTCTGCTGGGGTGGGCGCATCACCTGGTTGTATGCGTCGCACCAGCCGCGGCTGAAGGCGGGCGTCGCCTGGTACGGCAAGCTCACGGGCGAGCGCGACCCACTTCATCCCAAGTTTCCGCTCGACTTGGTGGATGATCTGAAGGCGCCCGTGCTCGGCCTCTACGGCGGTAAGGATCAAGGCATTTCGCTGGAGAGCGTCGAGCAGATGAAGAGCGCGCTCCAAGCCAGTAAGAGTGACGCGGCCAAGCGCAGCTCGCTTCACGTCTATCCCGAAGCTGGCCACGCCTTCGCCGCTGACTATAGGCCCAGCTATCGCAAGGTGGACGCCGAAGACGGCTTCCAGCGCATGCACGCCTGGCTGAAATCTCAGGGCGTCGGCTAACTGCCACTCTCTCGACACCCTGTTAGGGCGTCGGGGCGCGTTCGCGGAGGCGGGCCGCTTTCAAGAGCAGGTAGTTGCGCTCGGGGGTGCTGGAGGTGCGGTCCGCGGCGGCTTGATAGTTGGCGATGGCGGCGGCGGGCTCGCTGGCCCGCTCGTGCAGGTGGCCGCGAACGGCGGCCAAGCGGTGGTGCTGAGCGAGCCGTGGGTCACCGTCGAGCGTAGCGAGCAGCTCGAGGCCGGCGCGCGGGCCCTGCACCATCGCGAGGGCCACGGCGCGGTTCAGCGTCACCATGGGGTTGTCGGTCATGCGCTGCAACACACCGTACAGGGCCAAGATTTGCGGCCAATCGGTGGAATCGACGTGGGGAGCTTCGTCGTGGCAAGCGGCGATGGCGGCCTGCAGCTGGTAGGCCCCCACGGCGCCGCGCGCCAAGGCCTGGCTGACGATCGCGACGCCTTCTTCGATGGCGTTGCGATCCCAGAGCGAGCGATCTTGCTCGTCGAGCGGGATGAGCTCGCCGTCTGGGCCCGTGCGGGCGCGGCGCCGCGCGTCGGTGAGCAGTAGGAGCGCCAGCAGACCGGCCACTTCGCCGTCTTCGGGCAGCAGCCGTTGCACGTCGCGCGAGAGCCGAATGGCTTCGCTGGAGAGGTCGACGCGCTGCAGGCTCTCTCCGCCGCTGGCGGCGTAGCCCTCGTTGAAGATCAGGTAGAGGACGTGGAGCACCGCCGCCAGCCGCTCGCCGCGCTCCTCGGCGCTCGGCATGCGGAAGCCGACACTCGACTTTTTGATCAGCTGCTTGGCGCGGCTGATGCGCTGAGCCATGGTGGCTTCTGGAACCAGGAACGCATTGGCGATCTCGGCGGTGGTGAGACCGGCGACGGCGCGCAGCGTGAGCGCGATGGCGCTCGTGCGCGTCAACGCCGGATGGCAACACATGAACAAGAGCAGCAAGGTGTCCTCCTTCTCTGGCTCGGTGTCGGGCGGCGGGGCGAGCTGCTGCTCGGGCGGTAGCTCGAGGGTCAGCTCGCTTTCGCGGCGGCGCCGCGCGCTATCGCTCCTCAGCCGATCGGTGAGGCGGCGCGCGGCTACTTGAATCAGCCAGGCACGTGGGTTTTCCGGCACTCCTTCGTGGGGCCAACGTTGCGAGGCGATCCAGAGCGCCTCTTGCACTGCGTCCTCGGCGGCCGAAAAATCGCCGTAGCGCCGCGCGACCGCAGCGAGCACCTGGGGTGCTAGCTCACGCAGCAGGTGCTCGCCGACACGGCTCATGGGGCCCTGGGTGCAGCGGACGGCTCAGGGCTCCACGGGCGGCGCGCTCATGACCTCGCGCACCTCGAGCCGCAGGTGCATGGGCTTTCCGCCTGCGCCTGGCGCCAGCGAGATGCGCGCCGCGATGTCGTAGGCCTGCTGGGGGCTCTCGACGTCGACGATCCAGTAGCCGGCCAAGAACTCTTTGGTCTCCGCGAACGGGCCGTCGGTGATCTCGGGCGAGTTGTCTTTCAGGCTGGCTCGCACGAAGCGCGCCTGGTTGGGCATCGCCAGGCCCTCGGCGACGACCAGCACGCCGTCGCGCTTCAGCTCTTGGTTGAACGCTTTCATGAAGCCGACGTGGGCCTTGAGCTCGTCCATCTTCCAGCTCTTCATGTTCCACTCACCGTCGCCCATCGGCGCATTCATCATCAACATGAACTTCATCTTGGAGACCTTTCGTCGAGTGCCGGCGCTCTTGCCGCACTGAGACGTCGGAGCTGACAGCGCATTCTCGACGTGCCCCGCGCCTTTTCTGAAAATATCCGTAACTGTCCGAGCTCGTTAAGCTTTCTTGCGGCCAGAGGTGTCGGGCTCGCGGGCGCTCATGAAATCGGCAAATTCAGCCTCGAACTCGGGGTGCCAGCGCGACAGAGCCGGGCGGTTCTTGATGATGTCGTCGATGGACCACTGCATGCGCCGCTCGTCGGTGGCCCGCTCGACGGCGTTGTCGGGGCAGAGGATGTAGAAGTCGCCACGGCCGAGGCTCTCGAGCAAAAAGTCGACGACTTGCTCGGGCGTCCACGCGGCCGCGGGCTTTTCCCCGGCGCCGGTCATGCCCGTGAAGGTAAAACCGGGGATGAGCAGGTGCGCGCTGATGGCGCCGCCGGCGCCGCGCAGGGCGTGCGCCAGCGATTCGGTGTAGTTGCGCAGCGCGGCCTTGGACATGTTGTACGCCGCGTTGCCGGGTGGGCTGGTGATGCCCTGCTTGGAGCCGGTGTTGATGATGCACGCGGGCGCGCCCGCCGCCAGCATGCTCGGCACGAAGGCCTCGACGCCGTGCACCACGCCCCAAAGATTGATGTTGAACAGCTCTTTCCAGGCGTTGCTGTGCTCCCAAGGTAGGCCCGGGTTGTTGCCGACGCCCGCGTTGTTCATCAGCACCCGGGCTGCGCCGAAGCGGTCGAGGGTGGCCTCACGTAATAGCAGCAGGTCCGCCGCGCGACTGACGTCCGTGGGGAGCGCCAGCACGTCGGCAGCGCCGCCGCGGGCGTGCGCCGCGACGCGTTCTTGGGCGCGGGTGAGCGCCGGGCCGGCCAGGTCGGCCAGCACGACCTTCATGCCGAGCTGGGCGAAGCGCTCGGCGGCAGCCAGGCCGATGCCGCTGGCGGCGCCGGTCACGACGGCAACGTTGCCCGCCGCGAAAGCAGGAGGAAGGACAGCTGCAGTCATGCTCGCTGGATAGCATTTTTCGACGAGCCCTACGCCCGGCGGCTTAGGCCGCGGCGTCAGTCGTCGTCGCCGTCGTCGGGCCGCGCGACCCGCAGGCGCTCGAGCGAAGCGAACGGCTCGAACGGTTCTTGCTCGGCGGCGCCGCGTCGTTGCTCGACGGCAAGGCGCGTGGTCTCGCGCATGGTCTCGAAGGGGACCGGCTTCTCCAAGAAAGCGAACGCGCCCATCATACGGGTCTGAACGACGCTGGGCGGACCTGGCGAGCCCGACGTGAGAACGACGGGCAGGTTCGGGTCGTACTCGTGCAGCGCGGTGAGCAGGTCGAGCCCGTCCATGTCGGGCATGCGGACATCGCTGATGACGACGTCGAACGCGGTCTGCCGAGCCAGCTCGATGGCAATGCGCCCGTTCCAGGCTTCCGTGACCAGGTAGCCGGCCTTCGCCAGGCTGCGGCGGACCACACGACGCACCTCCGGCTGGTCGTCCACCAGCAAGACGCGACCAGCTACAGCCGTTTCGGGCTCGGAAGCTTTCGCTATGGTTTGCGGCATGAGCGTTTGCCGGCCAGGGAGGGGTTCGCCCGGTGTGCGTTCCCCGGCCAGTGTGATCCTAAACGTAACAACGGTAGAGAGTGGCGAGGCTTGAATCAAGTTCTCAATGCGGACGCACTTTTTAGTCTGGGTAAAACTGCCACAGCCTCCGCTCGGCGCCGGGGCGGCGCCGTGAAGCGGGCTGATTCAGGGCGCCGCGCTCCGCTGTGAGCAGCGCTCGACAGGCCCCAGTAGTACTTTTTATCGGAGAGGCGCGCGGGTGGCGTTCCGGGCTCCGCGCTCCGCTCGCCGGCGCCCGAGCGCGGAAACGCCCAGCGCGAGCAGCAAGCCGCTGAGCAATCCGGGGCCGCCTGCGGCGCTGCCGGCGACTTTACAACTGCACCCGCTGGGGTTGCCGCCGTTCCCGGAGCTGCCCCCACCAGGAGCGCCGCCTTGTCCGCTATTGCTGGCTTCGCCCGGAGGCTCGCCGCCCGCCGACGCGCCGCCGGGTCGCGAGGCGCCGCTGCTCGGCTCGCCCGCGGTGTTGTTGCTCGTGGCACCGGCAGCGGGATCGGGAGCTTGTCCGCCGTCTGCTCCGCCTTGCGTGTCCGTTGGCGTGCCGCCCATTGCTCCCGGCTCGCCGCCCGTGCTCGCGGAGCCGCCCGTGCCTGCCACGCCCCCCACGCCGACCGTGCCGGCTACGCCCGACACGCCGGCTGCGCCCGACGCGCCGGTTGCGCCCGATACACCGCCCGCCCCCGATACGCCGGCTGCGCCCGACACGCCGGCTGCGCCCGATACGCCGCCCGAGCTGCTGGCGCCCGCTGTGCCGGCGCTTCCGCCGGGTGACGGCGCACCGCCCTCCGTGTTGGTCATTCCCGCTTCGCCGCCGCTACCTGCTTCGCCGCCGGCGCCGCCGCCGCCGCTGGGCGGCGGATCGTCGACGCACGCCCCGAGGGCGCAGTGTTGGCCGCTGCCGCACGTCACCCTCAGGCAGGGGTCTTCACAGATGCCGCGACGGCAGACGTCGGCGTTGGGGCACACGACACCGGTGCACAGGTTCGCGCAGCCGGCGGCCGAGACCGTGCACTGCTTGGTAGTCGTGCACGCGCTCGGATCGCAGAGCGGCACGCACAAGTCGTCGGCGTTGCAGGCTGAGCCTGTGGCGCACGTGCCGCCGGCGCAACCGGGCCGCAAGTGCGACTCGGGCACCAGCTCTTCCGCTTGCGACGGGCTCGACCACGACAGATTGAGCTGCGCGCCGCCCCCGTCCTCGAAGTACTCGAGCACGATGGAGTGCCAGCCGGGCGTGAGCGCCAAAGAGCCCGTGTCGAGCGTCGGTGCGTGAGGCTGCCAATGGTCGATCACCATGGCGCCGTCGATGGTCAGGCGAACGCCATCGTCCGACGTGGCAGAGAAGAGGTACGTTTCAGCAAAATCTGCCTTGATTTGGCCGGTCCAGCGCACCGAAAAGGTGTCCGGGGCCAGCGCCGGGTCGGGGGAGCCTTCACCCCAGTCGAAGTCGATCATCGGATCGACCCGGGTGAGCGGGGTGCCGCCGAACGCCGCAGTATCGTAGTACTGGCCCGTGAGGCCGCCGCGGGGCGCGTACGTTGCCACGTAGCGAGCTCCGGCGGTGACGACCGGCAGCGCGTGGGTGCGCGCAAGGCCGTCCGACCATTTCGAGAACCTCCAGCCGGTGCCGCCGTATCGCTGGGGATCGGGCGCCGACACCGAGTTCTGGGAGCCGACGATCACCTGGCGCACGAACGGCGTCGTCTGACTCGTGGCGCCGACCACGAGGTCGAGCCCGGAGGGCGCGGTGTCGAACACCAAGCCCACCGTCTTGGGCTCGAGCGCGCGGCGCGCGCTACGCTTCTGACCCGACGAATCGGTGGCGGTGAGGATCAGCTCCAAGTGCATCGGGTACTCGTGGTCCTCGGCGGGAAAGGTGCCGGAGGTCACGCCCGGATACTGCAGCAGGTCGTGGATGTGGCAGCCATCGGGGCAATGCTGAATCACGATTTGCCACGACAGCGCCGAAGCGGGCAGCTCGCCGTCCTCGGCGTCGTACGCGTGCCCGCTGAAGCTCACCTGATCGCCGACCTGCCATTGAAAGTCTGCCGCGGGCGTGTCGATGAACACCACGGGCGGTGTCGTCACGGGAGGCGGCTCGGCCGTGGCTTTGACCGTGAGCGGCGCGCTGACATCGGAAATTCCCCGTTGATCGGTGACCCGCAGCCGCACTGGGTAGCTGGCCACGGCGTCGTAAAGGTAGGCCGGCTTGGCGTCGGTCGAGTCGTCGAAATCGCCGTCGCCGTCCAGATCCCACTCGTACGAGAGCACGTCGCTCGGCATGGCCTTGACGGAGGGCGCCGCGTCGAAGTTGACGATGAGCGGCACTTGGCCTTGCTTGGGCGTGGCCGTGAAGGCGGCGTCCGGGCGCAAGTAGCTGATGCGCTGAATCGTGCCCGACGTGAGGGCCGCGTAGAACAAATCGCCGTCGGGCCCGGTGGTGAGGAATACGGGCCCGTCCGCATCGACGTGGAAAGAGCGCGCGCTGGCTGGCGCCGGATCGCCGCCCGCGCCGGCTTGCATCACGTAAATGCAGCGCCGCGAGTAGTCGGCGAAGAACATGGCGCCTTGGTACTCCGCCGGATAATTGCTGCCCGTGTAGAAGGCAATGCCGGTGACCGACGAGCTGCCGCGGCCGCAGCTGTCGTTGGCCGAGACGCCCGCGTTGTGCGAGTAGCTGAAGAAGGGCGCGGTATGGCCGCCGCCGCTGTACAGCGACTCGCACAGCGTAAGCCCCGCGGCGTCGTAGCCGGCTTGCCGACCCGCGCCTTCGTAGCAGGGCCAACCGAAGTTCAGCGGCGCGGCGGCGCCGAGCGGGAGGCGATTCACTTCTTCCCAGCCGTTCCAGCCGACGTCGGCGATCCACAGCTCGCTCTTGCCGGGACGCGGCGCGATGCGAAACGGATTGCGCAAACCGTAGGCGATGATTCGCTGCGCGTTTGGGTCGCTGGACGCGAACAGGGGGTTTTCGGGCAGGCCCGCGCCCGTCGTCGGGCTCACGCGGATCACGCTGCCGTTGAGGAGCGTGGGGCCGGCGCTCCGCCGCACGCTTTGCGCGCGCAGCGCCCCGCCTTCGGCCGAAGGCGGCGTCTGGGCCGCGCCGACCGCCACTGGAGGATCGCCCAAGGGGTTGAGCGGGTTGCCGTCTTGCCCGTAGTCGACGAAATTGAAGCTCGCGCCGTCGCCGCCCGAGGCGTAGAGCGCCCCGTCGGGACCGAACTCGACCTGGCCCGTGGAATGGCTGGGATACTGTTGCCGCCAGCCTTCGACCAAGATCGTCTCGGCGCCGGCTACGTTGCCGTTCGCGGTGAAGCGCGACAATCGTCCCGAGATCACGCAGCCGTCGTTCGTTGCGCCGGGTGGCGTGGGGCAGCGATCGCCCCATTTGCCGGCGGCTCCGCCCGGATCACCGTCGTACGCGTAGAGCACGTACACGTAGGGCTGGCTCGGAAAGCCGGGATCGAGCGTCAGGCCCAACAGCCCGCGATCCCAAAAGTCGTGCACGCGGTCGGTCAGGTTTGCGAACAGCGTGGGCGTGGTGTCGTTCAGCGTGTCGTAGACCCAGATCTTGCCGCCCTTCTCGGCGACGAACACGCGGCCGTCGCTGGCGAAGCGCACCACCGTCGGCTGGTTCAGCCCCGAGATAGCCGTGGTCTCGACGAAGCCAGGCGTGGTGAGCGTGATGCCCGCTTGGGTGCGACCGATCGGGCCTTCCGACGGTCCCGCGTCGCTGCTGCAACCACCACCCAGCAGGGCAAGACCCAGGGCGGCGGCGCCGCATAGACTGGCGAGCGTAGGCAAGCGAAGGGACGGCATCGGCGAATCGGTCGTATCTCCGATGAGTGGTTGCCACAATCCAGGAAAGCTGGCGTTTCCGCTCGGCGCCGGCCGCGTTTCGCCGCGGGCGGATGGGGTGGGGGGCCCTGCCCCGACCGCAGCCACTGAAATTGAGGGCAGCCGCGCCAGCGGCCACCCCCACGCCGATTCAGGGCTTGTTGATGAGACCGCAGCCGATGCGTCCGCCGGAGCCCTGGGCGTCGCTCGATTCGTGAACCATGAAGGCGTACTTGGTCACGTCGGTCGCGCTGCCGTCGCCGACCGTCCACGTGGCGATGGGCTTGGAGACTTCGTGAGTCACCATGTTGCCGGCGCAGGTGTAGTCGCCCAGCTGTTCGCCGTTGGGCACCCAGTGGCCGCCGGCGGCGTTGCCTTCGCTGCCACAGTCTTTCATCAGGTGCAGATGGGAAGAGTGCGCGCCGTCGGGGCACGCCGTCAGGTTGAGGACGAGCTTGGTCATGGTCGCCCCCTGCGTGAAGGTCGCGGTGCCGGTCACCGTCTTGCCATTGACGCCCATGATGGTGGCCACGGCGGTGGGGTCGCCCGCGCCGCCGCCGCTACCGCCGCTCGCCCCGCCGCCGCTGCCGCCGCTACCACCGCTGGCCGCGCCGCCGCTGCCGCCGCTGCCCCCACTACCGCCACTGGAGCTGCCCGCGCTGCCGGCGTCGCCGGTCGTACCGCCGCTGGCGCTGCCGCCGCTCGCACTGCCGCCCGAGCCTCCGCTCGTGGCCGTGCCGGCGCTGCTGCCTCCGCTGGCCGTGCCGGCGGTGGTCGCGGTGCCGGCTGTGGTCGCGGTGCCCGCGGTGGTTGCGGTGCCGCCTGCCGCCGTGCCGGCGCTGCTACCACCGGAGCCACCCGGCCCTTCCGCTGCCGGCTCGCTATCGCAGGCGCCGAGCGCCGAGCCCATGAGGCCGATCACGAAAACACCGCGACTAAAAGCGAGGAGAGTGGGGGAATTTCTTGTCATCGTCGTCGTTATGGTTCGAGAAGTGGTGGAAGGCTGACCCTTGGTGCCCCTACTGAGTGCCCCGGAGCTACCGAATACGTCGCCCGAGGCGCGAGATTGACGCAGTTTCTCGAGTAAAGCACGGAAAAATCCAGCCCCGGTACCGGCTCTCGCTCGCGGCACCGTGAACGGGGCGGAGCCCCGGCGTCTGGCGCAGCAGAGCTTGCTCGAATCGCGGAGCTGCTCACCTCGCAAGTGGAGGGTTGCTCGGCGACCCCGCTACAGGGAAGGAGTGAGCACGTTCTTGGGCTCGGGCGCGGCCTTGCGCTCGACCACGCTGGCGCCGTAGGTCACGCGGCGCGCGCGCATGATGGCGCCGAGCGGCCGGTGCTGCTCGGTGGCGTGCCACGGATCGAACGAGAGCTGGCCCACCAGCTCCGAGATCTCGCGACCCCGCGTCGATTCGGGGTCTTGCTGGGGCAAGGTCAACGTCGCCAAGTCGACCCACGGCCCCGACCAGACGACGGCCGCGTCTTCGATGGGCGTCGCGGTTTGATCGACGAACTGCTGGGCCCGCAAGGTCCACGACAGGGGGCGAGCCCGCAAGCGCGCGGTCAGGTCTTCGCGCAGGGAGTCGGGGCCGCGGGAGGCTTTTTCGGTCGCCTCGCTCGCAGCCGGCACGAGCGCCAACTTGACCGCACCCTTTCCGAACGCGATGGGCGCGGCCGTGTGAAAGGTGTGAGTCGCGTACGACTTGACCTTCGACTTCGTGAGGGTGCCCCAGATGATGCTCATGGCTCGCGAGAAACCAAAGCTCGAGATCAACCCGGGTAGCAACTTGGACGGCCCGCCCTTGGCGGCACGCACGAACTGCATGAACTCGTCGGGCGTGCGAAACGGGATGGCTGGCGTATCGATGAACAGAAAATCTTGGGTCAGCTCGCCTTCGAGACCCTGGATCAACTTCTGGCCCGGCACGCCGACCAGCTTGAGCGCGAAGCCGCGCACGTCCGGTTCCTTGTCGGCTCGATGGCTCGAGCTGCCGTTGGAAAAGCGCACGTACACCGGCCAAGACTTGCCGCTCATGCCGAACACGCCGGCGCGCGCGGTCTCGGGCGCCTTCACGAGCAGCTCGCCGACCGCGCCCAGGTGCTGCTTCACGTGTAGGGTGCGCTGAGCCTTGCCGTCGCGCTCGGCGCTGGCGCGCTGAAGCTCCACGATTTCGTCGGCGAAGCCGCGGAAGCGCTCGCTCTCGTCCGGAGCGATGGTCTCACCAAAAGCCATGGCGCAGCCGTACCACGGGCGGGCGACGACCTGCACCCCGTGGATCAACGGTGACGAACGCGTAAGACCGCCGCCGACGCACGAAGAGGAGCCCCGCCGCCCAGAACGGCAGCCACCCCAAAGGTCCTCGCCCGGGCGCGCGCGACACGCTGCAGGTCTCGGCCGGTCCGTCGTCTGGCGGTTCGGTCGCGGGCTCGGGCTCGGCCTGAGCGAGCAGCTCAGCGGTCAGCCAAGCGGCGCGGCTGGCAAGATCGCTGAAGACCGGCTCGTCGCAGCCGGCCTTGCCGCGGACACCACGCCAACCACTCGGCCGTCGCTGAAACGCGAAGCGCGCGGGCCGCCGCTCGCCCTTCGGCTCTATCTCCGCTTCGGCGGCGGGACGAATTGGCCCGAGATTTCAGCCGCGGGCCCGGGCCTGTAACCCTAACGCAGCGGGCCGCGTAGTAGAGGGCATGGCGGCGCGGCTATCTCGTGGATTTGCCCTGATTTTCTGGTTACTGGCGCTGGCGCTTTCCGGCCTCCTGCTGGGCTGTGAGCGGAAGAGCGGTAGCGAAACCGGGCCAGTCACCGTACAGAACGGGCCTGCGGCTGCAGCGCTCGCCGTGAGGACGGACCGAACCAAAATGTACAAGAAGCCAACGGACGCGGAGCTACGCCAACGGCTGAGCCCGCTCGAGTACGAGGTCACCCAACGCGAGGCCACCGAGCCTCCGTTCAACAACCGCTACTGGGACAACCACGAAGAGGGGCTGTACGTCGACGTCGCGACGGGCGAGCCGCTCTTCAGCTCCCGAGACAAGTTCGAGTCGGGCACCGGCTGGCCCAGCTTCACGCGGCCCATCGATCCGGCCAGTGTCGTTAGCCACAGCGATGTGTCGCTCGGCATGCGGCGGGTCGAGGTGGTGTCGAAGATCGGCGAGTCGCACTTGGGGCACGTGTTCGAAGATGGGCCGCGCCCCACCGGGCTGCGCTACTGCATCAACTCGGCCGCGCTCCGCTTCATCCCGGTCGCCAAGCTGGCCGAGTCCGGCTACGCCGAATACCTGCCCGCGTTCGGCGCCCCAGCGCCCGCCATTGCGCCGAGCGCCAACGCCGAGAACTCGTGCGCTCGCCCCGCGCCGGGCGAAGCTCCCGGATGCACGCCGACGCTGGACACGGCCATCCTGGCCGGCGGCTGCTTTTGGGGGATGGAAGACATCATCCGTAAAATCCCGGGCGTCGTCTCGACGGAGGTCGGCTACGCTGGCGGCAAAGCCGGCGTGAAGTACGAAGACGTACGCAGGGGCACGACCGGCAACGCGGAGGCGGTGCGCGTCGTCTTCGATCCGAAGCGGCTGTCCTACGAGGACTTGCTCGAAAATTGGTACTTTCGCATGCACGATCCGACGACCAAAGATCGCCAGGGCAACGACGATGGCTCGCAGTATCGCTCTGCCATTTTCGTCACGTCGCTCGAGCAGCGGGCGGTGGCCGAGCGCGTGAAGGCGCGCGTGAACGAGAGTGGCAAATGGCCTCGCCCCCTCGTGACCGAAATCACGGACGCCTCCGCGTTCACGCTGGCCGAGGACTATCACCAGCATTACCTGCAGAAGAACCCAGGTGGCTACACGTGCCACTACCTGCGCGACTTTCCCAAGCTGCCCCAGTGAGCACCACCTGACGTTGCCTCCGGCCTGACCTGGCCTGGACAGGTTGGGCCGGGGGGCGTATGCGTAGAGTCAGGTCGCGCTCGGGAGCGTCCCCAAGCGCGGTCGGGAGGCGTGCCATGCCGACTCGCGACACTGCCGTATTGGTCGTTGACGACGAAGAACAGCTGCGGAGGCTGATCGAGCGGATGCTGACTCGCGCGGGCCTGTCGGTGAAAACCGCGGCCAGCGCCGAAGCGGGGCTCGAGCTCGTGCGGCGGGGCTGTCGCTTCGACACCATCGTGTCCGATCTGATGATGCCGGGCATGGACGGTATGCAATTCCTGAGGGAAATCCGCCTGCTGGATCTCGACGTGCCGATGATCTTCCTCACCGGCAATCCATCGCTATCCACGGCCATGGAAGCCATGGAGCAAGGCGGGTTCCGCTACTTGGCCAAGCCCATCGAGGCCGAGCGTCTCGCCGCGATCGTAAAAGACGCGGCGGCCCACCACCGCTTGGCCCTCCTCAAACGCAAAGCGCTGGAGGTGTGCGAAGCCGGCGGCTGGCTGATCGAAGACTTGGAGGATCTGGGCACCCGCTTCGACGGCGCGCTGCAAAAGCTCTGGGTCGCCTATCAGCCGATCGTAACGTGGCCCTCGCAAGAGCTGTTCGGTTACGAGGCGCTGCTGCGCTCGTCCGACGCGGATCTGTCCACGCCCGGAAAGTTGCTCGACGCCGCCGAGCGCCTCGGCCGCGTGCAAGAGCTAGGGCAGCGAATGCGCGACGCCATCGCCGAGGGCGCCGCGGCTGCGCCGCCGCACGTCGTTTTGTGCGCCAACCTGCACGCCTTGGATCTCACGGCGGAGCACCTGTACTCGTCCGAAGCGCCGCTCTCGCGCATCGCCAGCCGCGTCATCCTCGAGGTGACCGAGCGCTCGGGGCTCTACAGGGTCGATCATTTGACCAATCGAATCAGCAAGTTGCGCGAGCTCGGCTATCGCATCGCGGTGGATGATTTGGGCGCCAGCCACGCCGGTTTGTCGAGCTTTCGGCAGCTCGGACCAGACCTGGTCAAGCTCGATATCTCGCTCGTGCGTGACGTCGACAGCCTTGCCGCGAAGGCCAACCTCATCAGATCCATGATCGCGCTATGCACCAAAGACTTGGGCATGCGAGTGGTGTGCGAAGGCGTCGAAACAGAGCGTGAACGCGACGCCCTGGCCAGCGTGGGCGCCGAGCTGTTGCAGGGTTACCTGTTCGGCATGCCTTCGCGAGAATTTCAGCGCTACGCCTCCTTGACCTCCGCCGCCTCGTAAGGCCGGCTCGGCCGCGGTAACGCTCGGCTTCCGAAAATCTCGGCGTATTGCTAAGGTTTTTGCATGTTCCAAGGAAGCCAGCCGCACATGTTTGCCGAATACAACCGCTGGATGAACGAGAAATTGTTCGCCGCCGCCGCGCAGCTGACGGACGAGCAACGCAAGGCGGACCTGGGCGCGTTCTTCAAGTCGATCCACGCGACCTTCGAGCACGTGTTGGGGGGCGATCGCCGGTGGCTGCAGCGCTTTCGGGGTGAGCCGGTGACGGCGGACTTCCCGGGCGGCCCTCGCTATTCCAACTTCGAGGAGCTACGGGCCGAGCGCGCCCGCTTCGATGCCGAGATCATCGCTTGGTCGCAAGGTGTTACGAATGATTGGCTGGCCAAGCCGTTCATCTGGACCACGGTGACGGGCCTCTCTTTCACGCACCCCGGCTTTGCGGTGGTCGCGCAGTTTTTCAACCATCAAACGCACCACCGCGGTCAAATTACCACCCTCCTGACCCAGCTGGGTGTGGACGTGGGCGTCACCGACCTTCCGCTCTTGCCACTGCTGAACGAGCCGGCTTGAAGCGGACGGTACGCGACGCCCTGGTGCCACGCGCGTAGTCCTCGGCTCAACGGCGCTTGCCGTCGCGTTGCTCGTCGCTAGCTCGCGGTCAAGGCGCGGAGCTCGGCTTCTTTGGCGCGAAGCTCGGGCGTGGCATTGTCACCGAAGTCGTCCATCTCGAACACGGGGCGAATTTCGACTTCGCCCGGCTCGCCGCCTTCCTCTTGCGGCATGCGCTTCAGCCACTCCACGGCCTCGTCCATCGACTTGACCTGCCAGATCCAGAAGCCTGCCACGAGCTCCTTCGTCTCGGTGAAGGGTCCGTCGATGACGGTGCGCTGGCTGCCGCTGAAACGCACGCGCTTGCCCTGTGAGCTGTCTTTGAGACCCTCTCCGGCCAGCATGATGCCCGCCTTCACCAGCTCTTCGTTGAATTTCATCATGGCCGTGAGCAGCTCGCCGCTCGGGAGCTTGCCGGCCTCAGAATCCTTGTTTGCCTTGACCAGAACGATGACTCGCATGAGATGTCTCCTGTTAGCGTGCCGCCCCGGCGGGTCTTAGTTGATCCGCTCTCGGGCCAGCCTCTACAGGAGCGACGAACAGGGGCGTCGCGAATCGACATCGCGGCGTGCGAATTTTTGGGGTTGCGTTCGCCATTGAAAAAAACCGAAATATTTCGCCGGCTTAAAGCCGAGGGCTCCCGGGTTGGCAGGCTCGGCCCGACTCTCGCTCGAGCTCACCGCTCGGGCCGGAGCAACCGCTCTGCTGTTTGCCGCCCGGAGCAGCCTTTCCGGTTTGAAAAGTCAGTTCGGTGTCGAGCTGACTTTTGCGACGTGAGCCCCCTTTCTGGTTTGAAAAGTCAGTTCGGTGTCGAGCTGACTTTTGCGACGTGAGACCCCTTTCTGGTTTGAAAAGTCAGTTCGGTGTCGAGCTGACTTTTGCGACGTGAGCCCCTTTCTGGTTTGAAAAGTCAGTTCGGTGTCTGGCGACACGCTTCTCGGCGGCCGCGGCGTTGGCGGTGATGCTGGGCGCCACCGCGCTGGTGCACGGGCCCAACGGGTTCTTCGGGCTCGGTCGTCGAAGCGGCCGGTGAGTCGCGCTGGTCACGCGCCGCCCTTCGCGCTACGAGCGGAGCAGCTTGAAACGCCCCGACTGGTTCCTGCTGGGCATGGGCGCGGCCGTTGCGTTGGCCTGGCTGTTTCCGGACGCGGGGGCGAAGGGCGGCAGCTTGCACCCCGAGTTGCTCAACAAGCTCGGGGTGTCGCTGATCTTCTTCTTGCACGGCTTGATGCTGTCGTTCGACGCGCTGGCGGCGGGCACGCGCCAATGGCGGGTCCACTTGCTCGTGCAAGGCTCGACGTTCGTGCTGTTTCCGCTGCTGGGTTTGGGCCTGCTGGGCCTGGCCGGCGGCGGCCTGGCGCCGGAGCTCCGGACCGGGTTGTTCTTCTTGTGCGCGCTGCCTTCGACCGTCTCTTCGTCGGTGGCGTTGACGGCGGCGGCGCGCGGCAACGTGGCAGTGGCGGTCTTCAACGCCACGTTTTCGAGCTTGCTGGGGGTCGTGCTGACGCCGCTCTGGCTCAGCGTGGTGCTCGGTACTGCCGAGCAGGCGCTGCCGTTCGCCGCGGTCGTGCTCGACTTGCTGCTTTGGCTGGTCTTGCCGCTGGTCATTGGCCAGCTCGCGCGTCCGCTGTTGGGGCGGCGGGCAGCGGCGCACAAGGCGCGCATCAACGTGATCGATAGGCTGACGATTCTGCTGCTCGTGTACACGTCGTTTTGCGATTCGGTGAAGGGCGGGGTTTGGAGCAGCGGCGTGCGGCCGCTGGTGGTCTCGGCGGCGGTATCGTTGCTGCTGCTGGGCACGGCGCTGGCGCTGACGTGGTGGCTTGGCGGGGCCTTGGGCTTTGCTCGCCCCGAGCGCATTGCCGCTTTGTTTTGCGGCTCGAAGAAGACCCTCGCTTCGGGCGTCCCGATGGCGCGGCTGATTTTTGGAGCGCAGCCGGGCCTGGCCGTGATCTTGCTGCCGATCATGATTTACCATCCGCTGCAGCTGGTGGTCGGAGGGTGGTTGGCCGGGCGCCTCGGGCGTGGCCGCTCGCCGTAGCCGGCTCGCTCAGCCGTCGTCGACGGCGGACGGGATCGTGACTCGGAAGCAGCTGCCGCGCTCTGGCTGACTCTCCGCGGAAATGCTGCCTCCGTGCGCCGAGGCAATGCGCCGCGCCAGCGCCAAACCCAAGCCAACGCCGCCCGTAGCGCGCGCCCGGCTGCGATCGGTCCGGTAAAAGGGCTCGAAGATGCGCTCCAGCTCGGCCTCTTGGATGCCGATGCCCGAATCGGTGACGGCCAAAGACAACGCGCCGTCGGGGCCACGGGTGGCCGCCAGCTCGATGGTGGTGTCGGGCTCGGAGAACTTGGCTGCGTTGTCCAGCAGATTGTCGAGCGCGCGCCGCAGCAGGTTGGCGTCGGCCTCGATGGGCGGCGCGTCGCCTGCGACTTTGCAGTCGAGCCGGCGCTCCGGCAACCGCTTCTCGAAGCGGGCGCGCGCGGCGTCCACCAGCTCTCGCCCGCTCAAGCGCTTCTTGCGCAGGGGCGGCAGCGGATCGGGGCTGGAGCTGCCACGCGAGAGCTCGAGGCGCGCGGTGGTGGTGATGTCGTCCAGCAGGTGCTCGAGCTCTTCCAAGTCTTCTTCGATGTCGGCAAGGTAGCCGGTGGCGCGCTGCGTATCGCCCTCGCGTACCAGCTCGAGCGCCATGCGGATCCGCTGCAGTGGCGTGCGCAGCTCGTGCGACACGTTGGCCAACAGCTCTTTTTCGGCTTTGCGCAGGCCGATCACGCGCTCGGCCATGTCGTCGAAGGCGCGCCCCAAGTCGCCGATCTCATCGGCGCCTTGTAGGCCGCTGCGCGCGGCGAGATCTCCCGCGCCGAAGGCTCGCGTCACTTCGCCCAGCTTTTCGAGCGGGGCGGTAATGGAGCGTGCGAGCGGAATCGACAGCAGCGCCAGCACCAGCAGCGCGGCCGCCAGCTGGGCCACGCCCAGGCCGAGCGGCACCTCCGGCGTCGGGAATGTGACGCGCGCGTAGCGCAGCAACTGCCCGTCTACGCCGCGCAGGGCGATGGCGCCGCTGCCGCTGCCGAAATGCGTGCCGTTGCCGCGTAGCTCGCCGAGCTGCTCGGCGGAGAGCGGGGGTGGCGTGCCGGTGGCGCTCGTCGCGATCACGCGCCCGTCGGCTTCGAACAAGGTCATCTCGACGCGCGCGCGCTTCTTCAGATCGTCGAGCTCGAACCTCAGCCGTTGGGGGGCGTCGACGCTGTCCAGCAGGTGCCAGGCGATCCAGGCGGTGGCGGGCCGGGCCGGGATCTCGACGGCGGGGGTGATGACGTAGCTGCCGACGAGCAGGCTAGCCCCGCCGGCCAAGGCCAACAGCAGCACGCCGTACAGGTAGACGCGCAGCAACAAGCGTGAGCGCGGAAAGCCCTGCGTGCTCACGGCTCATCGCCCGGCGTCAACATGTAGCCCGAGCCGCGGATGGTCTTCAGCAGGACCGGATGGCGCGAGTCGTCGCCCAGCTTGTGGCGTAAGCGCGAGATGCGCACGTCGATCGAACGATCGAAGGCCTCGTCGGCGTTGCCTTTGGCCAGCTCCAGCAGCTGCTCGCGGCTGAGCACGCGGCCGGCGTTGTCGGCCAACACGCGCAGCAGCGCAAACTCGTAAGACGTGAGCTGCAGCGGCCGTCCGCCCAGTGAGGCGCTGAGCCCGGCCACGTCCAACACCAAATTGCCCACCTGGAGCTCACGCGCCACCGGCCCCGCCTTGCCGCGCGCGCGGCGAACCAGCGCGTGGACGCGCGCCAGCAGCTCGCGAGCCGCGAACGGCTTGGTCATGTAGTCGTCGGCGCCCAGCTCGAGGCCCAGCACGCGGTCGGCCACCTCCACGCGCGCCGTGACGGCGATGATGGGCACGTGGGACGCCTTGCGCAGCTCGCGGCACACCTCGAAGCCGTCACAGCCGGGCAGCATGAGATCCAAGATCACGGCGTCGATCTCCGGCCGCGCGCCTTCGCGGATCGCGCTGGGGCCGTCGGCCACGCGGGTGACGGTCAGGCCGTGGTGCTCGAGGTATTCGCTGGTCAGGCGCGCCAGCTTGGCGTCGTCTTCGACGAGCAGCACGTGGATGCCGGCCATCGGGCAAGGGTACACGAGGAAGCGCGGGCTAGCGGCGCGCCTACACAATCTGACACAATCACGAAAGAGATATGAAAGCCCTGGGCGCTAAGCCATGGCCGTGAAGCCAGGTGTCATCTGCCGTCGCGCTCCAGGGTGGCCGCGCGGGGCCGCGGCGAGCTTGCTGTTGGCTGGGTTGCTCGCGCTGTGTGGTTGCGAGGAAAAGTCGAAGGCGGCCAAGGGCGAAGACGCCGTACCGGTGACGGTGGCGGCGGTCCAAATCGCCGACGTGCCGCGCGAAGTGCAGGCCTTCGGCGTGGTGGAAGCCAGCAGCACGGTGGACGTGCGAGCCCAGGTGCAAGGGCTGATCACCAAAGTGCATTTTCACGAGGGCGATTTCGTCAAGCGCGGCGACCTCTTGTTCAGCGTGGACACGCGGCCCTACAGCGCGTCGCTGGCGGCCGCCCAAGCGGAGCTGATCCGCAACCAGGCCGTGGCCGAGCAAGCCGCCGTCGAGGCCGAGCGGGCCACTCGGCTGCGGCAAGAAGGCGTAGCCAGCGATCAAGAGGTGAGCCGCGCCGAGGCCGACGCCCGCTCCAGCGCCGCCAACGTCAAGGTGGGCCAAGCTCAGATCCGAAGCGCCAGCATCAACGTGGGCTTCGGGCGTATCACGTCACCCCTCGACGGGCGCACCGGTAGCTTGCTGGTGCACGCCGGCAACATCGTGAAGGCGACCGACGCCGAGCCGCTGGTGGTGATTCGCAGCCTCTCGCCCGTATTCGTGCGCTTCTCCGTGCCGCAGGACCACGTGCCCGAGATTCGCGAGCAGCTGGCCAAGTCCGCGCTCGTGGCGCGTATTACCCCGCGCGGCGACAACGCCAAGAGCATCGAGGCGCCCGTCACCTTCCTCGACAACACCGTCGACGTCGCGACCGGCACCGTCACCCTGAAGGCGACCTACCCGAACCGCGAGCAGCTGCTGTGGCCGGGCGCCTCGGTCGACGTCGCCCTGGTGCTGGGCGTCGACGCTGGGGCCACGGTCGTGCCCGAGGCGGCGTTGTCGCGCTCGCAGGCCGGCGCGCTCGTTTATGTGATCGGCCCCGACGCCCGCGCCGAGCCCCGTCCGGTCGAGGTGCTGCGAACCACCGCCAACCAGGCCTTGATCCGTTCGGGACTCAAAGCCGGAGAAGAGGTGGTGACCGACGGTCAGCTGCGGCTGCGCAAAGGCACCAAAGTCTCGCGCAAGCCGAGCGCCAAGGTGGCCGCGAGCGCCGACGCGTCGAGCAAGCGGCCCGAGGGGCTATGAACATCTCCGCGCCCTTCATCAAACGACCCGTCGCGACCAGCCTGGTCATGGTGGCGATCTTGCTGTTCGGGCTGATGGCCTACTGGCGCCTGCCCGTCGCGGCGCTGCCGGACGTGGATTTTCCCACCATTCAGGTGAGCGCGTCGTTGCCTGGCGCGAGCGCCGAGACCATGGCCGCGTCGGTGGCGACCCCGCTCGAGCGGGAGTTTTCCGCGATCGACGGCATGGCCAGCATGAGCTCGGAGAGCTCGCTGGGCTCCACCAACGTCACCTTGCAGTTCGATTTGCGCCGCAACCTCGACTCCGCGGCCCAAGACGTCCAAGCCGCCATCGCGCGGGCGACCCCGCGCATGCCTCGCGACATGCCCTCGGCGCCCAGCTACCGCAAGGTCAACCCGGCGGATCAATCCGTCTTGCTGCTGTCGCTGAGCTCCGAGCAGCTGCCGCTGTACGCGGTGAACGAGTACGCCGAGACGCGCCTGGCCCAGATGATCTCGCAGACCCGCGGCGTCGCGCAGGTCAGCGTGTATGGCTCGCAGAAGTACGCAGTGCGGGTGCAGGCCGATCCGGAGCGGCTCTCGGTGCTGGGCATCGGGCTCGACGACGTGTCGAACGCCATCCGGGGCGCCAACGTGAACCTGCCTACGGGCGCCCTGTACGGCCCGCGCACCGCCTTCGCCATCGAGACCAACGGGCAGCTCGAGAACGCCAAGGCCTACGAAGACGTGGTGGTCACGTACCGTAACGGCGCGGCGGTGCGGGTCAAGGACCTGGGCCGCGCGCTGGACAGCGTGGAAAACGACAAGACGGCGGCGTGGCGGGGCGACCCCAAGAGCCTGCCACGCGCGGTAGTGCTCGGTATCCAGAAGCAACCGGGCGCCAACACGGTCGAGGTCGTGAGCGACGTGCTGCGGCTGCTGCCGGCCTTTCGCCAAGAAATACCGGCTTCCGTCGATCTGGACGTGCTGTTCGACCGCTCGCAGACCATCAAGGCCTCCGTGCACGATGTCGAGCTCACGCTGCTGCTCACGCTGGCGCTGGTGGTGCTGGTCATCTTTCTGTTTTTGCGCCGGCTGACCGCGACCATCATTCCCAGCTTGTCCATGCCGCTGGCCATGCTGGCGACCTTCGCCATCATGCACTTGCTCGGCTTCTCGCTGAACAACCTGTCGTTGATGGCCATCACCTTGAGCGTCGGCTTCGTCGTCGACGACGCCATCGTGGTGCTCGAAAACGTGGTCCGCCACATCGAGATGGGTAAACCGCCGATGCAGGCGGCGCTCGACGCCACCCGTGAGATTGGTTTCACCATCGTCTCGATGACGATCTCGCTCGTGGCTGTCTTCGTGCCGTTTTTGTTCTTGGGCGGCATCTTGGGCAGCCTGTTCAAAGAGTTTGCCGTCACCATCGCGGTCTCCATCTTGGTCTCGGCCTTCGTCTCGTTGACGCTGACGCCGATGATGTCGGCCCGCATGTTGAAGGCGGGTCATGGGGGCGAGAAGCAGGGGCCTATGTACCGGGCCGTGGAGCGGGCGTTCGACTGGCTGCTGGCTCAATACCGCCGCACCCTCTTGCGCGTGCTGGGGCACCGCCGGCTCACGCTGGGGTTCTCGCTCGTGATACTGGCGCTGACGGTGGTCCTGTTCATGCGCATGCCGCAGGGCTTTTTGCCGACCGAGGACACCGATCAGCTGCAAATTACCACCGAGGCCGTGCAGGGCATTTCGTTCGAGGCGGTGGCCGAGCGGCAGCTGCAAGTGGCCGAGCTGGTGCGACGCCACCCCGATGTCGAGGCGTTCATGTCCAGCGTGGGCGCTCGCCAGGGGCGTGGCGGCACCAATCAAGGGAGCCTCTTCTTGCGCTTGCGGCCGCGCGCCGAGCGCAAGGGCAGCGCCGCCCAGATCGCCAGCGAGCTTGCGCAAACGCTCAACCAGGTGCCAGGCATGCGCTCGTTCGTGCAAGTGCCGCCGCCCATTCGCTTGGGCGGGCGCGTGACGAAGAGCGAATACCAGCTCACCCTGCAGAGCACCGATACCGATTTGCTCTACGAGCAGACGCCCAAGCTTGCGCAAGCCTTGGCCAAATCGCCCATTTTGCGTGACGTCACCACCGACGTGCAGCTCAGCAACCCGCAAGTCGACGTGCAGATCGATCGGCAGCGCGCCGCCGAGCTACAAGTCACGGTCGCGCGCATCGAAGACACGCTTTATAGCGCCTACGGCTCGCGCCAAGTCTCCAGCATCTTTTCCAGCAACAACACCTATCAGGTCATCCTCGAGCTCGATCCGCGCACTCAGCGCGAGCCGGCCTCGCTGGGCAGCCTGTACGTGCGCTCCGAGACGGGCGCCCTCGTTCCGCTGATGTCCCTGGCCAAGCTGGAGCAGAGCGCGGGCCCCCTCACGGTGAGCCACGCCGGCCAGCTGCCGGCGGCCACCGTGTCGTTCAACGTGCGCCCCGGCCACTCTCTGAGCGAAGCGGTGGCCGTCGCCGAAGGCGCGGCGCGCGCGTTGCCAGAGCGCATCACCGCGCGCTTCCAGGGCTCGGCCGAGGCTTTTCAGTCGTCGCTCACCGGTCTCGGCTCGCTGCTCGTCATTGCCGTGTTGGTCATCTACCTGGTGCTCGGCGTGCTGTACGAGAGCCTGATTCACCCGCTGACCATCTTGTCGGCCTTGCCGTTCGCCGGCTTCGGTGCCGTCGTGACGCTCATGCTCTTCGGCATCGATCTGAACGTGTACGCTTTCGTAGGCGTGATTTTGCTGGTGGGCCTCGTCAAAAAGAACGGCATCATGATGGTGGATTTTGCCATCGAGGCCCGCAAAGAGCCGGGCGTCACCGCCGAGCACGCCATCACCGAAGCCTGCTTGGTGCGCTTCCGCCCGATCATGATGACGACCATGGCCGCCCTCCTCGGCACCTTGCCGATCGCGCTCGGCATCGGGGCAGGCGCCGAGTCACGTCAGCCGCTCGGGCTTTCGGTGGTGGGTGGCTTGCTGTTTTCGCAGCTGCTCACCTTGTACGTGACGCCCGTGTTCTACCTGTACCTCGAGGGCTTCCGCGAATGGCTGGGCCGGTCGCGTCGCCCCTCCGAGCCCCAGCCGCTTCAGGCCGCGGGCGTTTCGTGAAGCTGGCGCACCTCCGAGGTGCCCGTCTTCACCACCGCCAAGAAGCGCTTGGTCCACTCGATGGCTTCGGCCTTCGACTTCACCTGCAGTAGACAAAAGCCGGCCACCAGCTCCTTCGTCTCGGGGAAGGGGCCGTCGGTGACGTTGTATTGCCCGGATTCGATGGCAACCCGCGACCCAAACGAGCTCGACAAGCACCCTTCGGCGCCGAGCAGCACACCCGCCTTGGCCATGTCGCCGAGGAGCTTGCCCATCGTCGCGATCTCTTCTTGCGTGGGAGGTGCGTCGCTCTCGGGCGTTCCAGGCCTATAAATGCATAGAAACCGCATCGTTCGTCTCCTTCTGAGCGAGGGCAGCGCGCCCTCTCGATGACGTCAATCGACGCTCCCAACGATCGACAGCCAGACATGCTTTTTCTACGCCTAGCCGAGCGAGCTCGGTGAAGATTCACCGACGCCAGCTCCGTTGCTCCGCTCTCCCATTTTGGAGACGCGCAAGAGGCAGCGCTATTTTCCGGAGGAGCGGGCGCGGCGGAGGAGCTGCTCGCGCTGGCGGGCGTTTTGGGTGAGGAGCGCGGCGCGTTCGAACTCCGTTCGGGCTTCGTCGAAGCGGCCGAGCTTTTCGAGCAGGTCGGCGCGGGCGGCGGGCAAGAGGTGGTAGCGCTGGAGCGCGGGCTCGTGCAGGAGCGCGTCGGCGAGGGCGAGGCCCGCCGCCGGGCCTTCGGCCATGGACACGGCAACGGCGCGGTTCAGCTCGACGACGGGCGAAGCGAGGACTACGCCCAGCTGCCCGTACAGCGCGGCGATGCGCGCCCAATCGGTGGCTTCTGGCGTGCGCGCGCGGGCGTGGCAGGCCACCAGAGCCGCCTGCAGCACGTACGGCCCGGGCGGGCGGCCCAGCCGTTCGGCGTGGCCCAGGGCGGCCAGACCACGGGTGATGGCCATCTGGTCCCAACGGCCGCGATCTTGCTCGAGCAGCAGCACGGGGTCGCCGGCTTCATTGGTGCGAGCAGCCGCGCGTGATGCGTTGAGCTCCATCAACGCCAGCAGGCCGTGCACCTCGGGCTCGTCTGCGGCCAAACCCGCCAGCACTCGCCCCAGCCGCAGCGCTTCTTCCGTCAACGCGGGGCGCATGCAGTCGTCGCCCGCCGTCGCCGCGTAGCCTTCGTTGAAGATCAGGTACACGACCTCGAGCACCGACGCCAAGCGCTCGCTCAGCTCTTCGCCGCGCGGTACCTCGAAGGGGATTTGCTTCTCGCTCAGGGTGCGCTTGGCCCGCACGATACGTTGGGCAATCGTGGGCTCCGGCACCAAGAAAGCCCGGGCGATCTCGTCGGTGGTGAGGCCGCCCAGCAGGCGCAGGGTCAAGGCCACGCGCGCCGCGGTGCTGAGCGTGGGGTGACACGAGGTGAAGATCAGCCGCAGCAGGTCGTCGCCGACCTCGTCGTCCAGCTGTGCTTCGAGCTGTTCAATCAGCTTTTGGGGCTCGGCCTGCGCCGCCAGCTCGTGGCCCAGCTCGTCGTGCTTGCGCGCCAGCATTTTGCCGCGGCGCAGGCTGTTCAGGGCGCGGTGCTTGGCCGTGGCCGTGAGCCAGGCCGCCGGGTTGTCCGGAATACCGGCGCTCGGCCATTGCTCGAGCGCCGCCAACAGCGCATCTTGGGCGAGCTCTTCGGCGAGGCCCACGTTGCGCACGATGCGGGCCAAGCTGGCGATGACCCGCGCCGACTCGATGCTCCAGACCGCGTGAATCGCGCGATGGGTCTCGGAGCTCATCGACCCGTCTTAGTTTCGGCCGCGGCGCAGGGCAAACGCCGTCAGGTGCTCGGGATCTCGGAGGCGTCGAACACTTGCAGCACTTCGCCTTCGCCCTCACCGGCGACGTTCATGAAGGCCTGACCCACCGCGATGGCCTCTTGCAGCGACTCCGCCCGGATGAGCGCGAAGCCGTCGATCAGCTCTTTCGTCTCGGGGTAGGGGCCGTCGAGCACCGTGTGCTCGCCGCCTTCGTACTTCAGCTTGGTGCCCGTCGTGGGGCGCACCAGGCCGCCCTGCATCAACAGCACGCCTTTGGCGGCCATCTCTCTACCGAATTTGCCGATCGCCGCCAGCTTCTCGGGGGTGGGGGGAGCGGAGCGGTCGCCCTGATAGGTCATCAAAAATTTCATGGCTCACTGCTCCTTCGCGGGGCTGGTCGCGGCGACGCTGGGCTTTGCCTCGGGGGTCGCTTCGGCCGCGGCTTTGATGCCTGCGAGGCCGCGCTCGAAGTCCGGGCCGATCACTTTGTCCATGTTCATGACCAGGCTCAAGGCCTTGCTGATGAAGTTGTTCTGGCCGTCCATGGCCCACGTGGTCTGGCTACCTTCGCCCGTCTTGCTGAACGTGAAGGTGGCCGTGTTGGTGGCCCGGAAAGGCTTCAAGAACTCGAGCTTGATGGCGATCTTCGATGGGTCGCTGTGCTCGATGGTCATGCGCCCTTCGCCGGCCTTTTCGTTACCGACCCAGGCGTATTGGGCACCGACGCCGCGGGGCGCTCCTTCGTAGCTGCGCTGCATGCTCGGATCGAGCTTCTCCCAAGGGGACCACGCGCTCCAGGCGTGAAAGTCGTTCACCTGGGCGAAGGCGGCTTCGGGCGGCGCGGCCATGGTGATGGAGCGCTCGATGTGAAACGTGGCTGGTTGCAGCGAGATGACCACCAGCAGGAGGCCGAGGGCGGCGGCCACACCAATCAGGATCTTCTTGAGCATATTCGGTCCTTCTGGCCCTACCTGCGTGCCAGACCAGTCGGGTCTGGGGGACGAGATTTTGGGCGCTCGAGTCACGTCAAACGACCCGGCGCAGGATCGACAGGGGGACGTGTTTTTCTCCCGCGTGGGGGCCCCGCCGCCAGCTAGCGCGTGTGGTATCGTTACCATACGTAAAAGCCCGCCAGCTCACGAGCGGCCGGGGTAAACGCTAGCCGTGGACAGCCCCGCCAGCGATGAGCGCGCGATTCGCCTCGCGATGCTGACGGCGGCGCTGGCCATCGCGCATCAGGTCGCGGGCAAATCCCTGCGCGAGGGCTTGTTTCTATCGACGTACTCGGTGGCCGACCTGCCCAAGGCCATGCTCGGCTCGGCCCTGGCAGCGATTCCCATCGTGCTGTTCGTGGCGCGGCTCATGACCCGGCTCGGGCCCGATAGGTTGACGCCGGGCCTGTTCGTCACGAGCGCGCTGCTCTCGCTCTTGGAGTGGGCGCTCTTGCCGGAGATGCCGCGCGCCATCGCGCTCTTGGTCTACCTGCACGTCTCGATCGGTGGCGCGCTGCTGATCAGCGCGTTCTGGTCGGTGGTGAACGAGCGCTTCGATCCACACGCCCTCAAGCACCTGATTGGACGCATCACGGCTAGCGCGACGCTGGGAGGCTTGCTCGGGGGCTTGGCCATGGAGCGCATGGCGCATTGGCTCGACGCGCGCAGCACGTTGCCGTTGCTAGCTGGCACGTGTTTGCTCTCCGCTTTCGGCAGCTTTCGCTTGGCGGCCCAGCCGCCGTCCCAGAGCCCCGCCGCCCGAGCGCAAGAACCAGTGCGCTTCACGGGTTATTTGTGGACGCTCGCGCTGCTGGTGGCCAGCATGGCCGCGGCCTCGGCCTTCGCCGATTTCGCGCTCAAGCAGGCCGCGGCGGCGCGTTTCGGCAGCGCCGAAGCGCTGGTGCGCTTCTTTGCCCTGCTGTACACGGGCGCGTCGCTCCTTAGCTTCGTGCTGCAGGCGTTCGTGGCCCGCCCCCTGTTCGACACCATCGGCCTGGGCGGCACGCTGGTGGTAGCGCCGCTGGTCGGCGCCGTGCTGGGCGCTTGGTCGTCGCTCGCACCCACGTTCGTCAGCTTGAGCGCGCTGCGCGGCAGCGACCTGTCGCTCGGCCCTTCGCTGTTCAAGAGCGCGTACGAGCCGCTGTTCACGCCCCTGGCCTCCGCGACGAAGCGGGCCACCAAGTCACTCATCGACGTCGTCTTCGACAAGAGCGGCGACGCCTTGGCCAGCTTGCTCATCCTGCTCGTCTCGCTGGGGGGGCCGTTGCTCGTGGAGCGCGCCCCGCTGCTGCTGGCCACCTTTGCGTTCGCGCTCGGTCTCTTGCTGGCGCTGCGCGCTCGCCAGGGTTACCTGCAAGAGCTGGAGGCTAGTCTGCGAGCCGGCACCGTGAGCGTGGAGGCGGTCGAAAACGAAGACCCCGCCGCGCGCCTCAGCCTCTCGGCGACCACGCTCGGCATCGATCGCGACAAGCTGCGCGAGCAGATCGAACGAGCCCGCGCCGAGCGCGTGGCGCGCGCGGCCGCGGAGCCAGGGGCGGACTCTGCCCAGGGCGAGCAGCTGCTGCAAGACGTGAAGGTGCTGCTCGGCGCGGACAGCCCCGCGCTGCGCGCGCTCTTGACGCGGCCCGCGCTCGACCCGCGCTTGGCCGCCTTTTTGGTGCCGCACTTGGCCGACCCGCACTTGAGTAAGCCGGCGCTGCTGGCGCTGCGGGCCATGGGCCCGGAGATCACGGGGCAACTGGCCGACGTCATGCTCAACGCCGGGCAGCCGCTGGCCGTGCGCCGGCGCGTACCGCACGTGCTCCGGGCGCTGCGCGGCGCGCGCGTGGTCTCGGCGTTGACCCGCGCGCTCTCGGCCGACGCGCTCGAGGTGCGTTACCGCGCCGCCCTGGCCTTGCTGGAGGTGACGCGCGACGATCGCGCCTTCATGCCGGAGGCGAAAGAGGTGTTCACGTTGGCCCTGGCCGAGGTCGAGCGGGGTCCGCTCTCGCAGGAGGCCATCGACCACGTGTTCGCGCTGTTGTCGCTGTGCACCACGCGCGGCTCGCTCGAGCTGGTGCGCCAAGGCTTGAAGACCGACGATCGCAAGCTGCGGGGCACCGCCCTGGAGTACCTGGAGAGCTTGCTGCCCGAGGCGGTGCGGGCCCCGCTCGTGCAAGCGCTGGCCCAGCGCCCCGAGCCGCGCGAAGGGGGCGCGCGCAGCGAAACGCAGCTGCTCGACGAGCTGAAGCGTTCGATCCGAGGGGACCTCGACCCACCCGCGCTGGCAGGGGAGCCGGACTGAGCGCGGGCGTGCCGTGGGAGCCGGACTGAGCGCGGGCGTGCCGTGAATGCGGCGACGCGGCGTAGCGCGCCGTGGCCGTGGCCGGCGCGTGCCTGCTTTAGAACTGCCCTCGCACCAAGAGGTTCCCGGGGCCAACCCCGAGCGCGACCTGCTGCTCTCCCGAGTCGTGCGTCAGCAGCAGCACCGTGGCAATGCCCGCACAAACGATGGCGCCGCCGGCCAGGACATCGCTGGTGAGCGCGAACGTTTTGGCGCGCTCACGCGAGTCGTCGAGCTCGCCAGCGGTAACGCCGAGGCGCCGTAAATCTCTGTTTCGGTCGTCTTGGGCCTTGAACGCGAGGTAGCCAGTCACGCCCGTGCCCGCGCCCAGCGCGACGGCCAGCCCACCAGTGATCCAGAAGCCCGCCCCGAGCCCGCGGGAAGAGCGCGGCTCCGGGCGCGCGGGGGCAGGGCTGCCGCCCGCCGCGTTGGGCGCGGCAGCTTCGGCGGCGAAGTCCAAGCTGACGGTCTGCTCTTCGCCCCCCGCGACCCGCACGATGCGCTGCTTGCTGCCGCGATCGGTGGTCTCGACCGAGATCGTGCGCTGCCCTTCGTTCACGTCGATGGCGGAGCCGAGCGGCGTCGTCCCGGCTTTTTTGCCGTCCACGAACACGGTCGCGCCCGGCACGTTCACCTGTAACGTCAGGTGGGCAATGCGCCGCTGCAGCTCGCTCAAATCATTCTGTACGGCGCTTTGCCGCTCGGCGTCGATGGCGCCAGCGCCGTCCTTCAGGTAGCGCGCCAGCGTGTCGCGGGCTTCGACGTACTGGTGCAGCTCGAAGTAACACTGCGCGATGTTGTAGAGCACCTTGAAGTTGGGCTTCACGGTGTACGCGCGCTCGAACTGCACCAGAGCGGCGTCGAAATCTCCGTCTTTGTACAGCTTGAGGCCCTGGCCAAAGTGGCGGCGAGCTTGCTCGACGTCGCCCGAGCTCGCCTTCTCGGTCTCGGCCGCTTGGGCGTGCGCGGCCAGCGGCGAGAGCGTCACGAAGGCAAAGCCCAGGGCCCATGACGCGCGGCGAAGGCAGAGCGGCGGTAGCAAATTCATGACTTAGGGCCCGTAGGGATCGGAGTTGTCGATGGGGCGCGCGGGCTTGTTGTCGCGCTGTTTGTGAACGAAATCGTCGCCGGGAGCGGGGGCGGCGGCCTGACCGTCGCGGCGTGGCGGCGCCTTGGGGGCGGCGCCGGGCGCCCCGAGCGCGCTATTGGCCGCGAGCTCGATCCTCAGCGCGAGATCTCGGTCGAGCCGCACCATGCGGGCTTCGGTCTTGTGCCCGGCTGCGCGCACCTCCAGCCGATGCAACGTAGCGTCGCGCCGCAGCTGACCCGAGAACGGATTGCCGTCGAGCTTGGCGCCGTCCAACACCAGCTCGGCGCTGGCAGGCGCGGCCGATAGCTCGAGCTTGACCAGCGCGGGTGACGGCGCCAACGCACCGGGGCCGCTCTGAGGCCGAGACGACGAGAGGGCGGCGCTGCGCGACGCCACGGCTTCAGCCTTGGGGCTGCCGTGCATCAAGAACGCGCCGGCCGTGCCGGCCACTAGCGCGACAGCGGCCGCGGCCGCGGCCAACTTGCCCCGGCCGAGCGACGGCGGCGTCGGGCCGAGGCCACTCGAGGTGGAGCCGAACACCGACGCCGCGTTGGGCACGAACGGCGCCGGGCTGACCTCCGAAGGGTGCTCGTCTTCCTGCTGCACTTGCTTGACGCGCTGATCGATCAGCATGCGCATCTCGCTCCGCTCGGCTTCGAAGGTGCGGTGCAGCAGCTCGCGCAGCTTGTCGCTCGGGAACTCGAGCGAGTGCTCGGCTACGTAAGCGCGGATGGCTTCGCGCATGGCGGTAGCGGTGGCGTAGCGATCTTCGGGCGATTTGGCCGTCGCCTTCGCGCAAATGGCCATCAGGGCGGGCGGGGCGTCACTGCCCTTCTCCAGCATGAGCTCGGACTCGGCGCCCCCGATGCGGCCTTGCACGATCTCGGTCTGGGTCCGGTCTTGCGTGAGCCGGCGGTAAGTCAGGATCTCCCAGAGCAGCACGCCGGCCGCGAACACGTCGGAGCGTTGATCGCTGCGCCCGACGATCTGCTCGGGGGCCGCGTAGCCGAGCTTACCCTTGAAGGTGCCCGCTTCGGTGACGTGGCTGATGCCGGCCGCCTTGGCGACCCCGAAGTCCAGCACCTTCACGCTGCCTTCGAAGGTGACGAACACGTTGTTGGGGCTGATGTCGCGGTGCACCAGGCCGAGCGGCGTGCCGTCCAGATCGCAGAAGCCGTGCAGGTACGACAGGCCCTCCAGCATCTGACACATGATCTCGAGCCGAGCGCCGAGCGGCAACGCGACGTCGATGGTCTTCTTCAGCAGGCGGCTCAGCGTCTGCCCCTCCAAGTACTCCATGCAGATGAAGTAGCGCCCGCTGTCTTCACCGACCTCGGAGGTCTGCACCACGTTGGCGTGGTTCATGCGCGCGGCCAGGCGCGCCTCGCCCAGGAACATGTTGAGCGACGCCGGGTGCTCGCGCAGCTCGTCGCGCATGACCTTCAGTACTACCAGCTTGCTGAAGCCGGCCAGGCCGCTGACGAGCGCCAGATAGACGTGGGCCATGCCCCCGTGCCCCAGCTCCAAAAGCAGTCGATAGCGGCCCAACATGGGCGAGGGCTTCGGCTGCAAGAGCCCGCTATTCACGGCCAAAGCTCCGCGAAAGATAGGGTGTTGGGCCTCACCCGCAGCGACACCGGGCCGAGCTTCTTGCCCGAGACGTGCTCGCCGCTGAGCACCGTGGTGCCGATGGGCACGTTGGCGAAGCCGGCGGCGCCTTGCGGGCCCGTCGCGGTCAGCTCGGTGTTCGGCAGGCTCATCACGAAGTAGTAGCCGAGCCCTTGCTTGCTGTTCGAGTAGCTGACGTCCGCCAGGGGTTCGCCCGCGCAGTCGCGCGCGGTCGAGAGAATGAAGCCGAGCTCGGGGTCGATATCTTCGCCGGTGGCAAACGCGAGCTGAGTCACGACTTGCGGCGTGGGCATGGTGGTGGCCCAGCCCGCCGTGTCTTCGTTCACGGGCCGCCCCAAGAACATCAGGCCGTCGATGGTGTCGGGGTTCTTGATCTCGAAGAAGCCCTGAAAGCCCCTCTGGACCTCGAAGTCTTGCGGCTCGCCCGAGGTCACCTCGAGCGGCCCGAATACGGGATGCTCGCACTCGATGTCCAACTGGTCGCAGGCCTTGACGGTGAAGGGCTTGGCGTCTGCGGGCTCGGCGCCCGGCGCGAACACCGGCGCGAACGTGTACTTCACCTTCGGCTCGCTGCTCGGCTCGATGGCAGCGCACACCAGCGGGTCGCTCGGCGCGCCTGCTTCACCGCCGCTGCCTTCCACGCACAGGTTGTGCTCGCACACCGTCCCCGCAAAGGCCGCGCCGAGCCTGACGCAGTCGCCGTCGGTCGTACACTGTTGGCGCTCGACGTCGATGAGCGCGGAGCAGCTCGACAGGCAGAGCGCGATACTGGACAGGATTGAGAGGCGCGTTCGCATGACGCCGAAATCGGCCCGCGGATTCTAACCCTCGCGTCTTCGCCGACCAGCCTTTTCGTGCAAGCGCGAACCGGCCAGTCGGAAGTGGCCGCACTTTCGTGCTCCAATTCTAGACACGCGCTGGCTCAAGACTCGGGCGCGGCTCCGCAGGCGGCTGCGCGTCCGAGCAGGACCGCGCGCTCTCGAGCGTTCCGGGTCAGCGACGCGGCCCGCTCGAACTCGCGGCCCGCCTCGGCTTTTCGGCCCAGTTTTTCGAGTAGATCGCCGCGGACGCTGGGCAGTAAGTGGTAGCTCTCCAGCAAGGGCTCCGAAACCAGCTCGTCGATGATGGCGAGCCCCGCCGCTGGGCCCTCGGCCATGGCCACCGCGACGGCGCGGTTCAGCTCCACGATCGGCGACTGGGTCAGCTGCGCCAAGAGCGCGTAGAGCAGCGCGATTCGGCTCCAATCGGTCTGCGCGGCGGTGGGCGCGCGCGCGTGACAGGCGGCGATGGCGGCCTGCAACGTGTACGACCCTTGACCACCGGGCAGCGCCTGCGCGCGCTCCAGCGCGGCCAGGCCGCGGCGAATCAGCAGTTGATCCCAGCGCCCGCGGTTCTGCTCCAAGAGCAGCACCGCTTCGCCCGCGGGGCCGACGCGCGCCGACGCGCGAGACGCTTGCAGCTCCATCAGCGCCAGCAGCCCGTGCGCCTCGGGCTCCGCCGGCGCCAGCTCGGCCAAGATGCGACCGAGGCGCAGAGCGTCTTCGCACAGGCCGGGCCGCATCAAATCGTCGCCGGCCGTGGCGGCGTAGCCCTCGTTGAAAATTAGATAAATTACCCCTAAAACCGCGGACAAACGCTCGGCCAGCTCGGCTCCACGCGGCAGCTCGAAGCGGGCGCCCCGTTCGGCCAACGTGCGCTTCGCGCGCACGATGCGCTGGGCAATGGTCGGCTCGGGCTGCAAGAAGGCGCGGGCGATCTCTTCGGTGGTCAAGCCGCCCAGCAGCCGCAAGGTGAGGGCAACGCGCGCTTCCATGGACAGCACGGGATGACAGGCGATGAACAGCAGCCGCAGCAGGTCGTCGCCGACCTCGTCGTCCAGGCTCTCGTCCAGTTTTTCGGCCAGCCGAGCGCGGTCCGAGACCGCGTCTGCCTCCAGCTCGTGCCCCAGCTCCTCGTGCTTTCGGGTCAGCCGTTTGTTGCGCCGCAGCTCATCGATGGCTCGACGTTTGGCCGTCGCCATCAACCACGCGCCGGGGTTGTCCGGCACACCCGACGTGGGCCAGTGCTCCAGCGCGGTCACCAGGGCGTCTTGGGCCAGCTCTTCGGCGACGCCCACGTCGCGCGTGAGCCGCGTCAGGCCCGCGATCAGGCGCGCCGACTCCATGCGGAAAACCGTGTGAATTGCGCGTTCAACGTCGCTCGTCGCCACCTGCCCTGGCTACGGCGTTTCTGGCCACTCGGCAAGCCTGCCGCGCCTGTGGCTAGAAATTCATGATCGCGGCGCGGGCGGCTTTGGGGGTGTGGGCGTCGTTGTACAAAAGCGGAAAGTCATCGCGGCCCGGCACGGTCGTGTCGAGCCAGGTCTGATCGTCGGACACGCCCCAGAAGGTGACGCTGGTGATGTCGGCCGCGTTCTTGCGGTAGAGCGTGAACAAATCGGCGAAGCGCTTGGCCTGTTGGGCTTCGAGCGCAGCCGTGAGCTCTACGGCGGGCGACGCCACGAAGCTACCGGTCGCATAGTCGTTGTACACGGTGATATCGAGCTCGCTGATCTTCACCTTGTAGCCGGCAGCTTTGAATTTATCGATGGCGCCTTGCAGATCCGCGACGCTGGGCCAGCCCAGGTTTTCGTGGCTTTGAAAGCCGACGCCGTCCACCTGGATGCCTTTTTCGTCCTTCAGCCAGGCCAGCATCTTCAAGATGCGGTCGGCCTTCACGGTGGCGACGTACTCGTTGTAGTAGAGCTTGCCCAGAGCGCTGCCCGGGCTCTTGGCCTCAAGCGCGTCGTGCGCATACTTGAACGCCCAGTAAATGTACTCTTCGCTGCCGAAGACCTCGAACCAGCGCGAGCCTTCGGCGCCGTCGCGGTACTGCTTGGTGGTGTCGTCGCTGATGGCCTCGTTCACGACGTCCCAGTTGTCGACCACGTCGGCGTAGCGCTCGACCATGGCTTCGATGTGGGCTTTCAGCCGGCCCTTGAGCAGCTCGAGGCTGGCCGCGTCGCCAGCGGTCACGCCCTCGAACATCCACTCCGGCGCGCGTTGATGCCAGAGCAGCGCGTGCCCGGTCATCTTCATGCCGTGCTGTCGCGCAAAGTTGGCGACGCGATCGGCGCCGTCCCAATAGAACCCGTCCGCCGTCGGATGAATGTCCTCGATCTTCATCGCGTTCTCGCAGGTCAGGTGATTGAAATCCTGCGCGATCACCGGCTCCAAGACGTCGAGCTGAAGATCACCGACGGCCGCGCCGATCGGGAAGAAGTCGGCGTACTTTTGCGCGAGTGAGCCGGCGGTGGTGCCGGTCCCGGCGCTGCCGCCCGTCGCGCTGGCGCTACCGGCCGCGGCCGCGGTGCCGCCGCTCTGCGCGGCGCTGCCGCCGCTGCCCAGCTCGCTGTGGGACCCGGAGTCGCAGCCGGCCAGCAGCGCGGCGAGGCCCACGGCTCCCAGCAGCCGCGCCCCCCGAGCCGGAAAACCCCAAGCATTCTTGATGGAAAGACGTCGCGCGCTGGTCACAGAGGGCTCATGCCTCGCGCTCCTCCCTCCGTCAACGCGTCTCGAAGCGCTTCCAGGTGTTCGGCGGTTTTGTGCTGCTAACGTTGGGCGGGTGAGCCCGCCCAAGACCATCTATCGCCTGTTGACGGAGAGCGCTTGGCAGAACGCGCTCGCCGCCGGCGCGTTTCACGGCAGCGAGCACGACGCGCGCGACGGTTTCATCCATTTTTCGACGGCGGCCCAAGTCGCCGAAACAGCGGCTCGCCACTACTCGGGGCAGGCAGGCTTGTTGCTCGTCGGAGTGAGCGTGGCCCGGGTGAGTGACGCGCTGCGCTGGGAGCCGTCGCGCGGCGGTGCGCTGTTCCCCCACTTGTACGCCAGCCTGCCGACGAGCGCGGTCACCCTGGTGTTGCCGTTGCCGCTCGGCGAAGGCGGCGTGCACGTGCTGCCCGCGCTCGAGTAGGCTCGCCCGTTCGACGCCGCGGCCGCGGCCGCGGCCGCGCCCCTTGACAGCGATGGTGGTGGCCCCAGATTCAGCCCATGTCAGCAGTGAAAGGCAGCGATCCAGGGTTCTCCATGCTGCCGCTACTCGTCCACAGTAGCGCAGTGTCCGAGAGCGCGCGCAGCGCGCTCTTGGCGGCTCAATCTAGCTCTCCAGAAACGCGCCTCGCCGCTCTCAAGTCAGCTGCCCGCGTCCTCCACGGCGAAACCGGGCTCGAATGTCGCGACGTGCTGGAAATCGTCGGCCTGGATAGCGGAGGCTGCGCCTAAGGGACTCGATCGAACGCCGACGAGCGGGACCTAGGGACGCCCCGTCAGCTTCTGCGATTGGGGCTGCATTTCGGCAGCCCCTTCGGCCAGGGCTTCGCTCAACCGATAGAGCTGGTTGCCCGTGGCTTCGTAGGCGTCGGCCAGCTTGAGCACGGCCAAGTGGCTGCGCACCGTCTCGGGATCGCCCTCGAGCACGCCTTTGCGCAGGCGGGCCTCCAGGGCGTTCATGGCAATTTCGCTGGCGCGGGCTTCGTCGAGATCGATGGGGGCGCGGCCGCGTAGAGCTTCGCACACGGCGTTGCCGGCGGCGCTCAGGTTGGCGTGCATTTCGTCGAGCGCGGCCAGATCGCTCTCGGCTAGCTCGCCGGGGCGACCGTCGTGCGAGAGCGCGACGCGCGCGTCGACGAACAGCTCGGCTTGGCGCTCGAGCCCCTCGAGGCTGCGCTGCAGCTGGACGCTGGTCAACGCGGCGCTGCCGAGCGCGCGGCTCTCGGGAGCGGTGCCCAGCGCCATCACGGGCCCGGCGATCAGCTCGTGCAGCAAGGCTTGGCTTTCGGCGATGGCGCGCTCGACGAGCCGCCCGGCGTCGCGGTCGCCGTCGAGCGCTAGCTGGCGCAGCGGAGTCAGCGCGGAGAGCTGCACCTCGGCGACTTGCAGCAGGCGGCTGCGCGTCACGCGCGAGGCGTCGCCCACGCTCGGTAGCTTGCTTTGTCGCTCTTGCGGGAACCAGCGCTCGACGAGCCGGGCCAGGCGGAAGCTGGCGGGCATGAGCAACAGCGCCGACGCGAGCTGGCTCATGGCGAAAGCGACGCCCAGGTGGAGGCCCAGGTTGGGCAAGAGCACCCGCTTGCCCCAGCGAATTTCGTGCGGAACGCCCGGCACTACCAGGTCGGCCAAGAACGCGAAGAGATCGACCGAGCAGGCCGCGAAGAAGGTGCTGAGCGCGCCCAGCATGAGGTTCAGCAGCGCGAGCTTGCGTGACCTGCGGCCGGCCGCGCTCGTTACCATGGCGCCGATGGCCGCGCCCAGCCCCGAGCCCGACAAGACGGCCAGCGCCGTTCGCAGATCCCACTGGGCGGTGGTTTGAGCCAGGACCAGCACGAGCACGCACACCGGCGCGGGCCCTTGAAAAATGGCGACCAGCGCCGCGCCGAGCAAGGCGCACGTGGCCACGCCCAGCACGCCGGTGGCGCGCAGCTTGATCACCAGCGACAAGAGCTCGGGGGCCTGGACGAACGGCTCGAAGCCGGGCCGAAGCGTCTGCAAGCCGAACGAAATCAGGCCGACGCCCAGGGCGAGCCGCGCGAGCGCGCTGGTGCGCCGGTTGCTGGCGAAGCCCAGCCACATGACGGCCAGGGCCACGACCAAGAGACCTTCGCGCGGGTCGAGCAGGCCGCTGATCAACGGTGCGGTTGCCGCCCCCAGCTCTGCACCCAGAAACGCGGCCGCGGCCGGGCCGAGCGCGAGCAGGCTGGAGCTGACCAAGCCGGCCAGCACGCTGGCGGCGGCCGTGGTCGATTGGGCGAGCATGCCGAGGCCGATGCCCATGCTGAGCGCAGCCGGGCCGCGCTGGGCCCAGCGCGCCAGCACGTGGGTGCTGCGCAGCCCCACGGCCTCGCGCGCGCCGCGGCCCAGCACCCCGATGCCGAAAATCAACAGGGCAAAGCCGCCGACGAGGCTGCGAAAGGGCTTGCGCCAATTTTCGAGCTTCACCCGCAAATCGTAGGGTTTGCTGCGCTCGGTCCCGTCGGCGACGCGCAGCTTCAGGTGTCCGGGCGGGAGCGAGCTCGGCAGCCGCACCACGAGCGCGTCATCCAGGCGCGACAGCAAGGGTAGCGGGGTCTTGCCGATGTACGCTTCGACTTGGGTGGGGTGGTTGGCGCCGGCGAACTGCACCGTGACAGCGCTGCCGGGCGTGGGATCGGCGGGGGAGACGGCCAGCACCTCGATGCGGCCGGCCGTCACCGGCTCGCTGGCAGCGCCGTTGCTGCTGCTGTCTAGCGAGGGGCCGTCTTCGCCGTCGGGCAGGCTGAAATAGACGGCGACGATCAGCGCCGTGCAGAACCAAGCGAACAGCAGCTTGAGGCTCCGCGGGCGCGAAGCTCGTGGACTAGCCGCCATGAACGGCCTCGCCGGCGGCGACGAACTTGCTGAAGCCCACCGCGCCGGCGGTGGCCGAAGCCAGTGCCTGCTCGAGCCAGCCAGGCACCTGACAGCGGTGCTTCACCTCGACGACCGCGCACGGCTCGACCCCGGCCGGCTTGCCCAGCTCGCTCTTGCACAGCGGGCGCGCGCGTCGAAAAATGTCTGGCGGCACGGGAAAGAACGACAACCCTAGGTCGACGGTCACGCGCAGAGTGCTGTCGGCGTTTTGAAAAGAGAGCCGGCGGTAGTTGACGATCGCGCTCGGCACGATGGGCTCCGCCTGCGAGTGGACCTGCGAAATCAAGGCTTCGGCGTCGGCGCGCTCCGAGCCGCCTTCGGGCAGGTTCTGCGGGGCTCCCCGTTCGTCGAACAGGGTAGCGGCGGCGGCCTTCGGGAAGCGGAAGCGGCGCTTGCTGGTGGTCGCCCCCTCGCGCCTTTTGAGCTCGAACCCCAGCCACGGCTGGTAGCGCAAGATCTGCTCGGGGTCGGTCGCTAGCTCGGCCAAAGAAGGGTGAAGATCATAATACTCTTTGGCGCGGATCTTCAGGTTGCTCTGCTGGTTGCTCTTGGCCGCTCGGAAGTAAACTCGGCTCGGCGTGTCGAAGTAGATGGTCGTGACGAAATGCTGCGCGTCGGGCAGGCGATTGGCTGCTTCGCCGGTGAAGCGGTGCAGGGCCAGCTCGGCGCTGATGGCTCGCATCAGCGCCGGCAGCTCACTCTTCTCGATCAGGTACTTCGTCTCCACTCGCTCGGCGGTGATGGCGGCGTCCTCGACGCTGCGATCGGTAGCCGGCGAGGCGAGGCTCACGGGGCGTCCTCGAGCTCGTACTCGGTGAGCTCTTCCGTCTGAGAGCCGGTTTCTTTGAGCTTGCCGACGCCGCGCAGGTACCAATATTCCTTGGTAGAGCCGGCGACTTTTCGGAAATGGATCGCGTGCTCGAAGGTGCCGGCCGGGACCTCCACCGTTTCGTCGTTGCTGACCACGGTCCACAGCTCGCGCGCGGCGTGCGTCGACTTCGAAAGACCTACGGGTAGCTTCGTCTCCTCGTAGTCTTCGAGCCAGCTTGCGCCCGGGGCCGTGTGCTCGGCCGTGCCGTCGATGTGCGGGCGCGGCGGGTCCCAATACTCTTCCAGCTCGAGCTTGCCGCTGCTGGCGTCGAACGATTGCTCGCGGTAACGCACGATGCGCTCGGGCTCGTCGCTGCTGGGGCCTTGCCAGCTCTCGGTGTGATCCTTCTGATCGGTGCCTTTGGCGGTGGTGACGTGGTAGGCCATCACGTCCGCGTTGGGGCCATCGCCGCCCACCTCCTCGAGGTCGCCGATGGTGGTGGTCTTGAGCGCCTCCACGCCGTCCTTCGTGACGCGGTACGTCCAGCTGTTGCCCACGGCCCAAGGCAAGAGGGGCCCTTCGGGCAGAGCCACGGAAGGGGCGCCGCCGCTTCCGTCACCGCCGGCGCCGGGTTGGTCGTCCGCCGGGTCGACGCCGCCGCAGCCGAGCAAGAGGCCGCAAAGAACGCTGGCGAGGGTGATGCTTACGGGAGAGAGACGTGACTTCATCGGTACGTTCGCCTTGGCAATTCAAAATGACGCGCCGGCTCGACGGTGCAAGCCGAGCGCGATGCTGGATACGTGTTTGAGCAACGAAACGTTGTCGGGGTAGGTGGCGAGCTGGCGCTGGACCAGCTCGCTACCGCGAGCGGTGTCGGCCAACGCGCCCAAGGTTTTCACCACGGTCGAGGGCCAGACGTCGACGTTGCCGCTGCGCAGGCTCCAGGCCGGCTCGAGATCGAGGCCCTGCAGGCCGTCGAGCGCCTCTTTGCAGTCGTTGGCCACGTCGGCGCGCATGCGCCAGGCAACGTCGGTGAAGCACGCGCGCAGCGTGCTCATCACCACTTTGGGCGCTTTGCGCAGCGATTCGGCGCGCCACTGCCAGCTCTCCGCGTCGGTCACGCCCGTGAGCGAGCTCAACGCGGCCACGGGCGCCAGCTTGCGTGCCTGCCGGCGTAGCTTCCAAGCGCGCTCGTCGGACAAGCCGGTCACCGACTTGGCCAGCACACGCGACAGCTCGTAGCTGGTGTCGACCTCGGCTTGGCGAGCTTGGTAGAGCTGCTCACGCAGAGCCCAGGCGCGCGGCGTCGCCAGACCAGAGAGCGAGCCGAGCACGATGTTGGCGAACGCGGGTCCTAGCCGGTGGCGCTCGCGCGCCTGCCAGGCGCGTTCGTCGTCGAGGCCGGTCAGGCAGGCCAGAGCATCGGCGGGCGCCAGCTCGGCCAGCTCTTGCCAAAGCTGCCAGCCAGTGGGCGTCTGCAGGGCCAGCCCGAGCGAGCGCAGGGCCAGCCCCGGATGCTGCGCGGCCGCGCGCCGGCGCAGCTCGAAGCTGACGTCGTCGCTCAAATCGTCGAGCGCGGCGATCACGGCGTCGGGCGCTTGCTCGAACAAGGCTTGGCGGCGCGAATCGACGTGGGGGCCGTGCATGCCGCCCAACATGTAGGCGGCGACGCGCGGCTCGCGCTCGGCCAAGCCGTCGACGACGGCCAAGAAGGCGTGCAGCGCTGCTTCGGGGGTCTCGAGCGGTACTCCGGCCGAGGCCGAGCGCGGCGCGTGGCCGCGAAAGCGGGCGATGGCGCGGGCGGCGCCTTCGAGGTGCGCCTGGCGAATCAGGTCGACGGCGCGCTCCACGCTGCGCTCGAGCGAGCCCTGGTTTTCCAGCACCACCCAGCGCTCGGGGTGCTCGTCGGCCATGGCCAGGTAGCCGCGGCGCAAGCGCTGCTGCAGCCCCACTCCGGAGAGCCCCTTGCGCGAGGGCGGCTTGGCTTGTGGCTCGCCCAGCTTGCGCAGCTTGCGCCGCGCCCGCGCGAAGGTCGGATCCACGTCGACCAGGATTACCAGGTCGGGCTCGAGGCCGTCGGCGGCGGCCGTCAGGATGGGCCGCGTGAAGCTCTCGGGTAGGCGGCGGCCGTGCCGCCCCAGCACCTCGGGGGTGTAGAGGAAGCGATCGGCCAGGACCAGATCGTGGTCGGTCAGGGCAGGCCGCAGGGCCTCCTGGATCAGCTGAACATCGCGCGCCACGTACAGCAAGAACTCCGCCTGCCAGGCCAGCTCCAGGTTCTGCGCGTTGCGTCCGAACTCGCGGATACCTTCCGAGACGGGCGAGACGAATTTGCCGCCTTCGCGCAGGTGCTTGACCGACAAGCCTTCGCTGCTGAGCGCGCTCGCGACCCGGTTCGAGATGGTCGTCTTGCCGCTGCCGTCGATGCCTTCGAAGACCACGAACATCAGAAACGCGCTCCTGCCTGCAGCAGCAGGCTCATGTGATCCGGGTTCTCGTTGTCCAAGAAGCCAGTCGGAAAGTTGCGCTGCCCGTTGATCATTTCAGCCTGCAGGGTAATCCTCAGGCGGTCCCAAAACCCGCCTGCTACTCCCACCGCCGCCTCGGTGACGAAATCGCTCACGACTTCCGTGTCGGGATCCAAGAGCGCGAAGAAGCCGAAGGGCTCGATGTACGGGTCGCCCTGGGCCAAGCCGCCGAAGCGGTAGCCGACGAGCGCGCGAGCGGAGACGAACCAAGGAGTGGGGTCGCTGCCTGGCTTGTCGTCGTTGACGTACAGGCTCTCGCCCGCGCTGCCGTCGACCCAAGCTCGCACGGCGCTGGCCGCGAAGCGGTGCTGCAGCTCGGCGTCGAGGCCGAAAGTCGAAAAATGGCTGAACTCTGCGGCCACGGTCGAGCCCACGCGCTGTTCGAACCAGGCTCCGAGGGTGACCGGAGCCAACGTCAGCTCGCCGCGCGCGGCGTAAGTTTGAGCCTCGAGCGAGGCGTGATCGATCAACCGCACGTCGCGATCGCCCGGCTCGACCGATTTCAACGTGGTGCCCTGGAAGGCGCCTAGCGTGAGGCGAGGCTTCAGCCCCCCCTTGCCGTGATAGCCGATGGCGACGCCGGGCCGGCGGCCCGCGATGTCCAGCCAGTCGGTCATCAAGTCGTGGACCACGCCGCGGCGGGCCAGCGGCAGCGTCCAAGGTGACTCGAGCTCGATTGCCGAGCTTGGCACTTTGAACTGTCCGGCCTTGACGAAGAACGTCTTGCCCACGAGCAAGTAGGCGTCCTTCACGCGCGGGTTGTCCGCGATCTCTAGCTCGAGCTGCGCCGAGAGGAAGGGCAGCGGGGACTGATAATTCACGCCGAAGCGCGCGCTCTGCAGCGAGAGATCGAGCGCGTTGCGGTCGCGCGTGACCAGGGCACCGCTCGACCCCACCACCGTTTCGTTCCGGTGCGAGAGCTCGCTCAGCGCGAACACCCGACCCTTCAGCTCGACGCCGAGCTTGGCGAGCTTGTGCTTCTTGCCGACCTTGCCGTCGCGACCGGCCTCGAGCGCGGGCGGCGCGCCTTCGCGGCTGCTCTCGGCGGAGACGCCGGGCGCCGCTTCATCGTCGGCGCGAAGCTGCTTTTTATGCTTTTTCTTCGGCTCTTCGGCCACGGCCGGGGCGGCGTCCACGAGCGGAGCGGCGTCCACGACCGGAGCGGGAGGCTCCGGGGAAGGAGGAGCGGCTGGCGCTACGGCGGGGGAGCCGGCCACGCCGCCGGGGGGTGCCTCCGCCTGGCCCCAAGCCGCTCGGGGTACCACTGCCAGCGAGAGCAGCAAACCGAAGCGGGGGAGCAGGCTGAAGGCGCGTCGGAATTTGACACTCGAGCTGCGTGCGGAAATCATCGGCGAAAGAGCGGGTGAACTCTGCCCACCCTGTACCTCCCAGCCTACACGAGCGATCAGTTTCCGCTGGCGATTTAAGACGAGGCGAAGACAGTTTTGCGGCCTCTATGCGGCCGCGCGGGATAAATCGTGGCTCCGAAGGCCACGCCAGCTGGCAGCCGAGCGCGCTGGCCGGAAATTTCCGCTGACGTGCGCCGACCAGTCGCCGTCTCTGGTGCCTTCGGCTAGCGTCCAGCGCCATGATTCGTCACATCGTGATGTGGAAGCTGCGAGGGCCCTCGGCGGAAGAGAAGCGCAGCCAAGCCGAGCAGGCTCGCGCCGCGCTCTTGGGCATGCTGGGTAAGGTCCCCGGTTTGACGCAGATGGAGGTCGGCATTGGGGCGCTCCAAGCGGACGACCGCGCCGACCTGGTGCTGAGCAGCCTGCACGAGAGCTGGCAGGCTCTCGAGGCGTACGGCACCCATCCCGCGCACGAGCCCGTCAAGGCCCTGATTGGCGGTCTTCGCACGGAGCGTCGCGTGCTGGATTTCGAGATTTGAGCGCGGGCGGGGAGGCCCAGTCGCGGCCGGGGCGCCGCGGCCCAGCAGGGCCGCTCGAACGACTCGGCGGCGGCGCGGCCTCGCGGTGTTAGGCTGGAGGCATGTGCCTGATCTGCATCGACTTCGACCGAGGGGCGCTCAAGCTGCGTGAAGCCAAGCGAGCGTTGGGCGAAATGCGCTCTCAGCTCGATGCGCAGCACCTGAAAGAGGTCGAGCGCAAGCTGGCCGAAGCGGAGAAGGCCGAGCCAGAAGAAGGCTGAAGCGCCCGCGCGAGTTCAGGCGACGATGCGCAGCAGGCGCTGCGCTCGTGGGCGCCGGGTGCTCAGCAGCTCGCGCAGGCTGGTGGTGCCGTCGCTGGAGGCCAGCTCGGCGTTGCCTTCGCCGCCCAGGACCAGCAGGCGCAGGCCGCCGAAGCGGGCGGTGGCGCGGGTCAACGCGGCGTAGAAGGCGTCGCGCTCGCGCTTGTGCTGGCGGGAGACCTTGCCCACGATTGGCGACTCCAGCAGCGAGCAAGAACAGCCCTGCAGAGTCACGCACACCACGGTGTCGCTCGTTGGGAAGCGGTGGGCCGCGACCTCGTCGGGAGTCACGTCGGTGTCGAAGGTTCCGTCGGCGGACAGCACGTCCCGCAGCTGGAATTCTTCTGCTTCAGCACCTACCAGCACGTAGAAACACATGGCTTGGTCGCAGCTCCTCTGCCGCCTCCTCAAGCAAGGCGCGTTCCCGGCGCGCACCGCCACCTTTGGCTGAATTCCGAGCAACGGCGCGGCGTGCGTTGTGTCCGTTCGATACACCTGGCACAAAGGGGAACAGGTCAGCGCGGCCCAGTCGAGTGGGCTCCTCGCTGCGCCCTGTGACATGGTTCGCCCACACGACCATGAGAGTGGCGCTCAAATTGGTCCTGGCCACGGTGCTGGGGACGCTAGCCGTGCTCATCATTTTTGGCTGGCTCCGGGCGCGGCGCGAGGTCGAGCTGTTCGATTCGGACATGCGCCGCGACCATTTGTTGGTCGGCACCACCTTGGCGGTGTGTGTGGCCGACGAGTGGCTGAACGTTGGCCCCGAGCGGGCCCTGCAGCTGGTGAAGCAAGCCGACGCCGAGCGCCCGCACATGCGGCTCGGGTTCGTCCACCCGAACGGGGCGCAAAGCGAGGTCGCGCCAGGCCGCGCGGTGAAGCACCAAGTGGTCGACCACTTGGAGCACTTCGTGACGAGCGAGGTGGACGAGCCAGACGAGGAATTTCTGGTGACGCGCGTGCCGGTGCACGGTCGCAGCGGAGAGGTATTGGGTGCGGTGGAGATCGCCGAGAGGCTCGGCATCCGCAACGAGTTCATTCGCTCGAACGTGGTCGGTACCTTGGCCGCGACCCTGGCCATGGTCGGCTTCTCGGGGGTGGTGGTGCTGTTCATGGGTGTTTGGCTGGTGGGCAGGCCCCTGAACATGCTGGCTTCCAAGGCCCAGCGCATCGGTCAGGGAGACCTGAGCGGCCCCTTGTCGTTCACCCAGCGCGACGAAATCGGCCAGCTGGGGCACGAGGTGAACGCCATGTGCGAGCGCCTGTCCGAGGCCAATTCGCGCAGCGAAGCCGAGACCACCGCCCGCATCGACGCCATCGACCAGCTACGTCACGCCGATCGGCTCATCACCGTGGGTCGCCTGGCGGCCGGCATTGCCCACGAGCTGGGCACCCCGCTGAACGTCATCGTGGGCCGAGTGAAGATGCTGCGCCGTGGCAACGTCGACCCCGAGGCCAGCGCCGAGTACCTGGCGGCGGTGGCCGAGCAGGCCGAGCGCATGACCACCATCATTCGCCAGCTGCTCGACTTCGCCGGTCGTCGGGAGCCGCGACCGACCGCGACCGATTTGCACGTCATCGCTCGCGCCATCGCCCGCCTCGTCGAGCCGATCGCCCGCAAGCACGACGTCGGCGTGGCGGTGGTGTCGGAGGGCAGCGCGATGGCCGTCGGCGATCCGGTGCAGCTCGAGCAGGTCTTGTCGAACCTCGTCGTCAACGGTATCCACGCTTGCAAAAGTGGCGGTAAGGTCCAAATCGCCTGTGGCACGGAACCTGCGTCCAGCGGCGGGCAGGCCGGCAGCAAGCGGGCCTACTTGAGAGTCACCGACGACGGACACGGCATGGACGAATCTACCAAGGCCCGCATCTTCGAACCCTTTTTCACCACCAAAGACGTCGGGCAAGGTACCGGCCTGGGGCTCAGCGTGGCCCACGGCATCGTGCTGGAAAACGACGGCAGCATCAGCGTGACGAGCCAGGTCGGGCAGGGCAGCACATTTCTGGTCTCGTTGCCGGCGGTGAGCTCGTGAAGCCGCGCGCCCTGATCGTCGACGACGAGCGCGCCGAGTGCGAAATGTTCGCCGACGCTCTGCGCGACGCCGGCTTCGATCCGAGCTGGGACACGAGCCCGCTCAGCGCGCTCACGCGGCTCGAGACGGAGCCGTTCGACGTGGTGGTGACCGACCTGAACATGCCGGGCCTGTCGGGTAGCGAGCTGTGCCTTCGCATCAAGGAGCAGAAACCGCACCTGCCCGTGGTCGTCGTCACCGCGTTTGGTAGCATCGATTCGGCCGTGGTGGCCATGCGGGCCGGTGCCTACGACTTCGTGACCAAGCCTTTCGATGTCGACACGATCGGGCTGGTGTTGAAGCGCGCGGTCGAAAACCACGAGCTGCGCGCCGAGGTCGACGCGTTGCGCCGCGTCGTCGATACCTCGCAGCGCTACGGGCACCTGATCGGCTCGAGCGAGCCGATGCGGCGCCTGTACGCCACCATCGATCACCTGCGGGACGGCGACTCCACCGTGCTTTTGACGGGCGAATCTGGCACCGGCAAGGAGCTGGTCGCGCGCGAGATTCACGCCCACGGCTCGCGCAAAGACAAGCCCTTCGTGGCCATCAGCTGCGCGGCCATGCCCGAGACGCTGCTGGAAAGCGAGCTGTTCGGTCACGAGCGGGGCGCGTTCACCGACGCGCGAGCGCGCCGCGATGGCCTGCTCGTCTCCGCCGAGGGCGGCACCCTGCTGCTCGACGAAATCGGCGACATGCCGCTGCCCTTGCAGGCCAAGCTGCTGCGCGCCATCGAAGAGCGCACGGTGCGCTCGCTCGGCTCGAACCGCGAGGTGCCGTTCGACGTGCGCATCATCGCGGCCACCAACCGCGATCTGGAAGCCGCGGTGGAGCAGGGGCGCTTTCGAGAAGATCTGTTCTACCGCGTGAACGTCATTCACGTGGAGCTGCCGCCGCTCCGTTCGCGCAGCGGCGACGTGCTGCTGCTGGCGCAAGCGTTCTTGGGTGAGCTGGCCGTGCGCAGCGGACGGCCGATCGCCAAATTCAGCGCCGCCGCGGCCGAGAAGCTGGCCGCGTACGACTGGCCCGGCAACGTCCGCGAGCTCCGCAATTGCGTGGAGCGCGCCGTCACGCTCAGCCACTCTTCTCAAGTAGATGTGCAAGACTTGCCGCGTAAAGTGCGCGATTTTCAGCCTGGCCACGTGCTGATCGCGGGCGATGATCCGAGCGAGCTGATGCCGCTGGAAGAGGTCGAGCGGCGCTACATTGCGCGGGTCATCGCCGCTTGCGGTGGCAACAAGAGCAAGGCTGCCCGCATCTTGGGCATCGGTCGCAAGACCTTGTACCGCCACCTGGACGGCAGCGTGCCACCCGGCATCGACGACGAATGAGGCGCGCGCTCACGCTGCTGCTTTTGTTCGCGGTCTGGCTGCTGGCGGCGCCCGGCGCGGCCGCGCCGCGCGTGCCGGCCGGCCTCGCGACGCTCTCGGCCTGCGACGAAGCCCGCGTCGACCAAGCGGTGCAGCACGTCGCGCCCGAGCGCGCGGCCCTGCGCGTGGGGCACGCGCCGCTCGGGGCGCGCTTACCCGCGCTGCTTCCGCTCTTTGCCCGCCGCCGCGCCCAGCTCATTCGGAGTGGAGGGCACGCGGCGCCAGATTTGAGGGCCGCGCTCCGTCGCGTGCAGACACGGCGCCGCGTACCGCGGCTCAGCTGCGAAGAACCGCCCTGGTCGTGAGCGACTCTCTCTAGCCTACCAACCATTGAATCGTGGAGCCCTCGTTGCGAGGGCCTGGAGTCGTGTCATGTCCGAAAAAGAAGCCGAAAAGCCGGCTGACGTGGTGTCGCGCGCGGATGAGCCGCTGCACCCGCCGCCGTCCATGTTGTGGTTCGTGATTCCGTTGGGGCTGCTGCTGCTTTACGCAGTGCTGACCCGCTGAGCACGCCGCGTGAGGCGCGGGCCAAGAGCGCCTGCGCCTCACGTCATTTCGCGTGTCCCCTCGCTACCTTTGCCCTGGGCGCCCTGGCATGCCGATGCATTCTTCCACTCCGAGCGGGCCGCTCTGCGAGGTGCGTCGAAAATTGCCGTGAGCGCGCGTTGCCGGGCTCCACTCGAACGAGACCTGTCCGAGCGTGGCCAGCTCCGGCGGCGCGTTGCGCAGGTTGCCCAAATGCCGGTTCGGCAAGAGGTCGTGCACCGTTCGGGCCTGGGCCAGCGAGTCTTCCAGGTGACCCGACGCCACCAGATCATCCAATACCTCGCGCCCGATCGGCTCGAGGCGGACCCGAACCGTGACGCGCTCCGGCACCTCCGGCAGCTGACCCTGGGCCGGATACTGACGAACGCCATGGCCCAAAAGAAAACCGGGCGAGAGCGGATCGAGGCTGGTGGCGACCGGCAAGGTTCCCTCACGCAGCTCCGCCGCCTCCCAGAACTGATGCACCTCGTGGCCCGAGGCGTCGAACAGCCGATCGCGGAGCAGCCACAAGTCCGGATCGTCCAGGCTAGCGACGGCCTCACCGTCCGCGACCACGCCGCTCTCGTAGAACGGCGCCAGAGCGCCGGCCGCGAACGCCCGCACCTCGACGAAGGCTCGCCGATCTTGCGCCGAGCCGGTCGGGAAGTTGTGCCCGGCGGTGGCGTTGTCGAGGGTCACCTTCAGTGACGCTCCACCGGTGAAGCGTGTCGTGACGCAGATTTCCAGGCGCAAGGTCGAGCCCAAGAGCCGCTCGAGCTCGGCCTTTTGCTGCTCGCTACTCAGCGCGTCGAGCGCGGCGTCGCCGGTGTCCGGGAAGCCGGCGTAGGCGACGTCGACCCCCGCGAAGGTGTGCGCGTGACGCGAGCGCAGCGGCGCGTCTTGGCCCAGGCCGTCGGCGATCGGTACTCCGGGCGTGGGCAACATGTGGCAGCCGTTGCACGACAGCGCGGCGTCGTCGTCAGCAGCTTGCGGTGGCGCAAAGATCGAGGCCTGCCACTGCTCGAACGTGCGCTCGAGGTGGACCTCGGCCGGCCCGGGCGGCGCGGGCACGTGAACGTCGTGGCAGCTGCCGCACAAGCGGGCGCTCTCCAGCTTCGGGCTCGCAAAGAGCTCGGAGTACTCGGAAGCGTGCGCCGAGTTGGCCCGCGGATCGCGGACTCCGCCTCGCAGCGTGGCGTCGTCACTCAGCCCGAGCGGGTTGTCGTGCGTGCCCCGCACGGCGTCGACGTTGTGGCAGAAGTAGCAAGTCACGCCCTGCAGGGCTTTGGGCAGCTCGGCCAGGTTCAAGCCGTCGCTGGTGGCGCCCTCGCGCAGGGCCAAGGGCGCGTGGCAACTGACGCAGAAACTGCCCAGCTCGCCGTTGGTCTCTTCTTGCCCCCGGCGATTCATCGCCAAAAATACCGGATCTTGCGAGGCGTAGGCGTGCATGCTGCCCGCCCATTCGCGGTAGTGGTCCGAATGGCAGCCACGGCACGTCTCCGGGTCGAGCAGCGGCTGCCGCTCGTAGCCAGGAGCCTTCTCTGTTGGCGCATCGTGCTCGGCGCAGCCCCCGGCCGCGATGGCCGCCACCGCGGAGGCACACGCACCGAGCAGCCAGCGACCCGTCATGGCTCAGCGCTCGGCGATACAAAAGCGAAAGAGGGCTTCGCTCTCTTCGCCTGCGGCCGTGATGGTCACCGGAACTTCCCACACGCCAGGCATGATGAGCTCGATGGGAGAGAGCTGGTATTGGCCCTCGGCCTGCTCTTCCACCAGCACCTCGGCGCTACCGTGTTGGTGCTTGGGCATGTATGGGCTAGCCACGACTTGGGCGCCAGTGAGCGGGCTCCCTTCGGCATCGGTGAGCTTCAACCACCAAATGTTGTCGCGGCGGACGACCGGCGGCGAAGGGTCGGCGTCCGAAAGCTCGACCATGACCTGGCCCGGCTCGGCCAGCTTGGTCATGCCGGGGGCAAAGGCATCGAAATCTCCCGTGCACTCTTGGCTAACGCCGCTCGCCGGCTGGTGGTGGGACGTTTGGTCGCTGCAGGCGCACGCGAGCAGGGCCGACACCAGGAGCGCGCCGCAGCGCCAGGACCGACGCGCCGCGGAGGGCGACCGTACCCGCTTTTCGTGGAAGTCGCAGCCGGCGTCGGGGGAGCGCGTCAAGCTGTCGGAGATGCTCCCCAAGAGCGCGTCTTCTGTCAACGACACGACCGGGTGGGGGGGCGCGAGCGGGCGCCGCCGCCGAGGCTCTTCGTGCCTCGCGCCCGCGCTTTTCTGCCGGCTTCGGTCGTGGCGAGGGGCGAGGCCACCGCTCGATTTCTTCCGGCGCGGCCCGCGTGTGATACGCCTAGCCAAGTGAGCAGCGTGGCCGTAGCCGGAGCCGACGCTTCAGCCGTCGTAGCGTCGACCGCGCCGCGCGCTCCGTCGCGCGCGGGAGAATTCCTCTTCACCGGGGGGGCGAGCTTGCTGCTCTTGCCTCTGTGTTGGTTCTTGGAACGCTGGCTGGGCTTGGACCGCGCCGAGTTGTCGGTGGGGTTTCTCACGTTCTACGGCGCGCACCTCATCAACGATCCGCACTTTGCCGTCACCTACCTGCTCTTCTACCGTAACGTGGGCGCGCGCTCGTTCGGAGCCCAGCTGCCGCGTGGTCAGCGGCTGCGCTACCTGTTCGCGGGCTTCGTCGCGCCGCTCGGGCTGCTGGTTTGGGCCATCGCCGCGCTCGCCCGGCAGTCTGCGCCTGCGCTGGGCGCGCTCACGCAGCTCATGTTCTTGCTGGTGGGCTGGCACTACGTGAAGCAAGGCTTCGGCGTCGTCACGGTGCTGTCGGCGCGCCGGGGCGCCACCTACTCCGTGGCCGAGCGCCGCGCACTGCTCGCCCATTGCTTTGCCGGCTGGGCCTACGCTTGGGCCAGCCCGTTCGACCCAGGCCGCCGCGTCGAGGAAAAGGGCGTCATTTATGCGACCTTTCCTCATCCGGTCTGGCTCGAGCCGGCGACGCGCGCTGCGTTCTTCGCCAGCGCGCTCCTGCTCGTCGTCGTGCTCTTCCGCAAGTGGCGCCGCGATGGGCGCCTCGTGCTCTTGCCACTCTTGGGGCTGCTCTGCTCGGTGTGGCTCTGGACCGTCTACAGCGGGTTGGATCCGCTGTTTCTGTACCTGATTCCGGCGCTCCACTCGCTCCAGTATTTGTATTTCGTGTGGCTCTTGAAGCGAAATCAAGCCAGCGCCCACGAGGGACCGCCCAGCTTCGGGCGGCCGGTGGCGGCCGTGCTGGGCGCTTGGGCGGCCAGTGCCTGCGCGCTCGGCCTGCTGCTCTTTCACCTGCTACCGAGCGCCCTGGACGCCGCCTTCGTGGACGCTCGAGCGGCGCGCTTCTCGGACCTCGGCCCCACGCCGTATTTCGCGGCCCTGTTCGCCGTCGTCAACCTGCACCACTACCTCATGGATTTCGTGCTCTGGCGTCGTGAAAACGCCGAGACCAAGTATCTGAGAGCGTAGCGGCGCGAGCGGCCAAACGTGGTGGGGGGCGCTGTTACGGGTTTGCGCGGCGCTGTCACGGTTTGCGCAAGTGCGCTTCGATCATGCTCGCGATCAAGTCGGGATAATCGAGCTCGAGATCGTGCGTGGCTCCGGCGAGGACCTCGAGCCGCGCGTTTGGCAGCTTTTCTTGCAAAAGCTGGCCGACGCGGGGCGGAGCTATCAGGTCGGCGTCGCCGTAGATCAGCAAGGTGGGCAAGGCGATTTTGCCGAGCTCGGGCGTCAGGTCGGCGCGCTCTTCCAAAAACCAGGTGGGCGCGCTCGGCTGCAGCCGCCGGAAGGTGTCACGCCAATCGATGCCGCCCAGCGCCTCCATGTCCACTCCACCGGACGTGGCCAAGAGCACCAACTTGCGCAGGCGCTCGGGGTGCGCGAGCGCGAGCCGCAGCGCCAGCACGCCGCCCATCGACATGGCCACCAGATCGAAGCGCTCGGGGAGCCGAGCCAAAAGGTGCTCCAGCAAGTCTGCCAACGAACGCAAGCTCGGGTCGGGCTCGACGCCGCCGAGGCCGGGGTATTCGCAGAGCAGCGTCGGGCGGCGGCGCGTGAGCCGCTCGCCGATGGGGCGCAGGTTGGCGGCGCGGCCACCCGCGCCGGGAAAGAACACCAAAGGCAGCGGGGGAGCGAGCTCGACCATCGCGGCAATCCTGCCTGCGGCGCGCCCGGTTCGCCAGCTTTCGGGGCCCGGGGTAAAGTCCGGCCATGCGTATCTTGTACGGTGTGGTCGGAGAGGGCATGGGGCACGCCACGCGCTCGAGCGTGCTCTTGGAGCACC